>Ga0247727_10000083_pt1 | contig 205227 bp, 303 predicted proteins | sample WisWelCaveWW1625_FD_202498 | JGI IMG/M metagenome (GOLD analysis project Ga0247727, IMG submission 202498) | Biofilm microbial communities from Wishing Well Cave, Virginia, United States - WW16-25 | ecosystem: Environmental > Aquatic > Deep subsurface > Groundwater > Cave microbial mat... | reverse complement strand
GCAGCCCACGCTGGCTCCTTTTGGCACGGCGACGGCAGGGCGCTTCTGCCGTATGTGCTACGAGACCTTCCTCGGAGTATTCGACACGATGGCGGTGCGCCTGGGGCTGTCCATGACAGGTAACCCGACACAAGCTCCGCCGCCTGTCGTTGAAGTGTGGCTGCACCGTCAGAAGACGGCAGAGATCGTGGGCACCGCTCGATTTGCGGCGCGGGTGAGCCCCACCGAGATCGAGCTGGACTACCCACTACTGTTCTCGGCGGTCTCAGATGAGACCCTGGACGTGGTGATTCAGAGCTTCGAAGGCGCCTGGACCTCCCGAGGGTTGCAGGGTAGACACCATGTCGTGCGTGCAGATCCTGTCAAACTCTTGCGCGAAGAGCGTTACAATGTAGCACTCCCAGATGATTTGTCCGGCAGCTCTGCACGCTTGCGCATCAAGGCTTAACCCTGATTTATCTTTCGCCGCTTAAACTTTTTCCGTGACACACTGGAGCCACGAGTCTATCCGACTCCAGGTTCTCGAACTCCTGGGGCGAAGGCGCATCATGGCGGCCAAGGAGATCGGCGGGATTTTGGGCCTAGACCGTAGCACGCTCTTTACCGCGCTGCGCCGCATGGAAAATGAGAAGGACATCGTCGCGGACATAAGAGACGGCTGGCGGGTGTTTGTAGCGCGCTCTCCACTGAAGCGAGCGATCCGAATGCTGGAGGCCGGGAACCATGGCTGATCTTGCGTACACGCGCATTCTCTGGATGCGTAAGCGCCATCCGGTTGATATTCCGGGCGGTGTTCGAGGCAAGCTAGACTGTTTGGTCGAGATCACGAACGGTGGATCTCCTCCGGGCGGCGCAACCTGGACTTCGCCGACCTACCACATCCGAGGACATCTCCAGCTTGCGGACGGGCGCTACATCCAAGATCCTGCGATGGAAGCGATCGACCTGCCTAGTTCGATTGCGATGGGCGCCACGTTCCAGCATCAGGTCACGTTCCTGTCCGAGCCCTTGACTCCGGGAGTGACCTCGGCCCAGCTCTTCGACCCAGACACGCTCATCGTCGTGGACGTCGTGAACGAAGGCGTTGCGTGGCTGGGAGGAACTCCTCCGGGTTATGTCGGGCAGATGTACATTCGAGATGGGCTCCGCGATCAGAACAGCGACGGTGATTTTCTCCAGGCAAGTACACGCCGTCACATGCGCGACCAAGCGTTCAACGTGAGCGCGGTTCCCACCTCGGGCCTTGAGCAGGACGTGATTTTCTTCCAGATTCCGAGCGATCGAACGGTCTACTTGGAGAACCTGGAAGTGACCGCGACTGGTGGGGACGAGACCGTTCACATTTACTTGAAGCGTGAAGGAAGCCCGGAAATCTTTTTCCGGCGTGTGCGAGTACCGCAAACGCAATCGTACTTTGCCTCGCTCAATTTGCTACGACTCGATCAAGGCGACTGGATTCGAGTGGCTGTACAACCCAATCCGAACGAAGATCCGGGCGGTGAAATCTCTGTGCACGTGAACTTCGTATCGTTCCCCTGGGAGGAGACTTGATCGCTTCTCCCCGCGCGATCTACAAAGCGATCGAGTCCGTTACAATCGTAACGGAGTTCGACGCCGCGCTGGACGTGCGCCTCGACTTGATCGACCCCCTGACGGATACGGTCATTACCAGCAACATTGTAATGACCGATCTCACACAGGCGCCCGGGATCTACACGCATACGTTCACGGCGGCAGACCTCGATACGCTGCTGACGCCGGACTTGACCGACCGACTTCTGCTCTGGCGTGCCTACGTGATTCCGTCTTCGTTGAACATTGTGGAAGAGTACGGCCTTTTCTACCGCGGCGGCTTCGTAGACGAGTGGGAGAAAACGCGGGCTTTCGAGACCGCCTTTGCTTCGGTGGATATTCCTAGCAGAAATGTGAAGGCAGGAATGATTGACCGGATCGACTGGCCGCTTCCGCACGCGAAAGCACTTCGGATGGAATTCAGCTACCGTGCGTTCTCAGGTGACGTAGCATCGGTCACGACTACGATCGTGGACATTTAGGAGGTAGCCGTGTCGTTACTTGACAGCATCCAGCGCGCAGCTTTGGAAGATGAGCCTGAAGGCGAGGAAGTTTCGCAGGAAGTGTCAGACGACGAAGCGAATGCTAGGGCATGGCTTAACGAGTGGGACGACATGAAGCGCGAGCATAATGAGATGGGCAGTCAGTATACTCAGGCACAAGTGACAAAAGATGTGAAAGACTTTTGGGCAGATGTGGAAGAAAAAGACGGAAGTCAGGTTGTGAAGCTGCTCCGAGAAATGATTTCCGGCAGAAATGAAAGCAGGCGCAATCGCGTTGCTGCACACGAAGAGGGTGAATGCGACACGCCTGGTTCTTGTCCAGAACATGACGTCGATTTTGCCGATCAGGCGGTAGAAGACATAGCTGCGTGCCCGACCTGCGGCGCCGAGAATGCTCCGATGGGAACGCTGGGCAAACGTGTCCACTACCGCTGCCGTGACTGCGGCATGGACTACAGCAATTTGACATCGAGTGCGAGCGGTAGAAGGGGGAGGGCCATGGGAATCTTGGACGAGCTGATCCGAAGCGCCGATCATGTCGAGCCTGGTGAGAAGGTCAAGGTGACTGACGTGAAGGACGAAGGCACAGACAAGGAGCGCTACGAAGTCGAGCTGGATCCGCAGACGCGGGTCAAGACCGAGCCCGTCAAGAAGAAGTATCCCACTCAGGCAGCTCTCCTCGATCGTCTTGCAGCCGCCAAGGACGAAGATGAGGACGAGGAGGAAGAGGAGCCCGAGGAGGAAGAGGCCGAAGAGAAGGACGAGTCCGAAGAGGAAGCGGAGGAAGAGCCGCTAGAGATGGAAGACGAGGGCATCGTGGATTCCATTCTCGATGAGGAGGAAGCTGCCGAGTGGCTTGACGAGGCTCCGGGTGCCGAGGAGAGCTTTCTCGATACGATGGTCGATGAGGCTCCTGAAGAGGGCGAGTTCGTAGAAGATGGAGAGGAAGCTGTTCCAGTGGAGATGGGATTTGCGGAAATCGACCTTCTGGTTGAGGGGCTGGAGAAGATTCTCGACGCGGGAGAGCTGGACTCCGAGAAGGAAATCTTCGTCAAGAATCTGCTCGGACAGATCGAATCCTTCCCCAGCCGCGTGCGCATCGAGCCCGTGACGGAGTGACCGTGCGTTTGCTTCAAGCCGCAATTCGTAAATTGGCGCAGACGTACAGCGCGCTGCCCATTCGGCCGAATGAAGCGCTGCCCGCCTTCTACTTCAAGATCCGGGATTCGCGGGGCCGCTACACGATCTACATCTCAGGGCTCAGCAATTCAGAGGCGAGCACGATGGCGCGCAGTATCGTGGATCAGATGAATGCAGCAACTCAGGCCGCGAAGACTCCGCCACCTGGCGTCGAGGAAATGCGGCAAACGCAGACTACGGTGTCGGTCGGGGCGCCCTAGTGCTCACCGCCCTTTCGTTGTACACGGAAGGTTTCTACGTCAGCCAGGGATTTCATCTTCCCTTTGATCGGTTCATCACGATCAAGGGGAACGTCCGCGATCTCACTGGATACCCCGTTCCAGAAGTAGAAGTAACGGTAACAGTGTACAAGCCGCCGCACTTCAATGTTCACGATCTCGTAGCGATCGATACTGTTATGGTGAAGACTGACCAAGAGGGTGAGATCAGCTCGAACCCGATCAATCAACTAAGAATTCTGAAAAGTACAAACGGGGATGCACTCACAATCCGACTGCAAATACAGAAGGCTGGTGCGGAGTGGTTGCTGCGGATTCCCGCGCATGTAAACCTGATCCTTCTCAAGGATCTGGTAGCAGCCTACACCGTGACGGATCCGAGGCTCTGATAGGCAGGATTACCCTGCCTAGTTGTAGCAGCACAACTAGGTAGCGTAACCTTGCCTATCTGGGCAGACCGTCACAGCGATAAGGTCTTTGTCAACTGGATCTTGGCGATCCCTGAAGGCGCCCGAGTCTTGGAAGTAGGCTCTGGCCGTTATCCAAAGACAGAAGAGATCTCATCTCAGAAGGCGCGGCATATATGTGCTGACTTCCATACAGAAAAGCGAGAGGAGTCTTCGAGCGTCAGAGCAGATTGTGTCTACCTACCGTTCCGAGAGCAGAGCTTCGACCGTGTCCTTGCCCTAGCACTTCTCGAACATGTCTACGCTCCATGGCAGGCTCTACAGGAATTCGCGAGAGTGTTGAGGCCCCAAGGTCAACTGCTCTGGCATGCAGCGTTCTGCCAGCCTGTCCATCGGGATCCAGAAGATTACTTTCGCTTTACCGACGCAGGTGCCCGAGTTATGACCGAACAAGCGGGCCTTACCGTTATTCAGATTACACCGATGGAGGGGTGGGGCGCTCCAGCAGGAGATCCTACCCGACCGAGCTATTATGCAGTAGAGGCGGTCAAGCAGGCCACGAAAGCGAAAGCTACACGCGGGGCGCGTGTATAATACTAAGGGTCATGGCAGATCCGACGACCAATCAGATGGCGGTTGCCGCAGAACGCATCATCAGCGTTCTAGCGGAAGACGGCTTGTCCGTAGTAGATGACTACGCACTCCTCAAACTTGTCGCACAACTCATTCGAGGCTATGGTATTCGACGGGGCGCGTGTACACCGGAAGATCTGGATGAACTGGACGAATCTCTGCACGAGAGTCTAGGCGTGATAGAGAAGCTGATGCAGGGGTTTATTACCGGAATGGAGGCTGGCGAATGTTGATCTGCGTAAGGGCAAATGGAAAGCTGGAGTTCGTCCCACCCACGCCGGAATTCTTTGACCGGACGCTCAAGGAGAAGGGCTACGAGGCGATCAAGACTACGCTCTATGCGTACCTTGCCGCGCGGCTCCAGAAAGCCCAGATTCTGCACCGGGTCATCAGTCTTCCCGACAACGTCGAAGCGGATCTGCGTGCGGCGCTGGAGCGCATCCTTTTCGCGCAGAAGTGGGACTTCGGCACAGCCGAAGAGATCCGTACGGCACTGTCCGAGAAGTTGATCGAGAACCTTCAGAAGAGCCCCAACATCTTGAACCGTTTCAAGATGCGGGTGACGACCGAGCTGTCACCGATTCGATCGGTGGGCGCCACGCTCTCGTCGCGGGAAGACCTGAGCAACATCCGCCCGACTATGACCTAAAGCGGCGTCCCCGCCCTCGGATAAGCTGAGTGCGTGGAAAGACTGGCGCTTCTTGCTTTTGCATGGGTTCTCGGACTTGCGGGTGCTATCTGCGGGGTCGTTTCCGAGATCCTAAGAGTCGCGGCATTGGCGCTAGCGGTCGGTTCTGCAAGAGCGTGGGAGCGGTCGCGAGAGATCGAGCGGGAGTATCGAAGGCAGGAGAACTAGGCGTACGAGAGCTTAACAGAACTCGGCGTATTTACGGGATAGTGGACTTATGGCATCCGTAGGTGGCACTCCCCTTACTCCTTCACTGGCCCGAGCCTATCGGGTCGGACGTACGATTCCGCTGATCGACGGACCTGTTCGGCTCGTTGATACTGGCGGAGCTACGCTCGAACTGTCGGGCGAGCTGATTGCCTCTGATGGTGCGCTGGAGATCGTTGGAAACACGTCTATCCACCTGACGAGTTCAGGCTCGATCACGATTGAGCCTGTCGGTGATCTGAATCTTTCGACCGTCAGCGACATCCTCGCGAATGCGGACGGCGACATTATTTGGAACGTCAACTCCGCTGCCAAAACCGGCCAGATCGTTCACCCGACTGCGGGCACGATTGCGCTGCGAGATCCGACTGTAGATGGCGTCGGTCTTGTCCTGCTGGGTGATCCAGCGGGAGGGGCGGGTGCTCTGCCCGTGCCCTTCATTGGATTTGTTCCGATCGGTACGACCATCCCTTCGATTGGCGGCACCCCAAGTCCGGGGTCTGGGCCTTCAATTCTGGTAAGTTCCCCCTCTCAGTTTCGAGGGGATCTCAACGGTGGTGATTTGTTGGAGGTCTTCGATACCGTAGGGTCGGCAGGCGGCGTAGGCATGCCATCGTGGTTGCTGCTCCACGGTGCTGGGGCGGTACCCCCAGCGGTTCAGCACTTTTTGGGGATTGCTAGCTTCAATACGGGTGCAGGGTTGGTGATCCATCAACCCGCACTTGGAGATGAACCTCTATTCAGCCCTTCCGGTACATTTCCCGTAAATACGAATGTGATCTCGCTGGGAAATGCGTTCGGTGGTGCGCCAGACCCCCAGCACATAAACCTGGCAGGCAGTGGTGGCAGTCTTATTCTCGCAACGCAGGGTTTCGGCCCATTTGACTGGGATACCGCTCCGACGTATCCAGACCCTTTGCTGTGGTTGGCACCTCCCGGCGGGGCAGGAGATCCATGGCTTACGGTGATCGGGTCTCCGATCGGTGGCGGCGGAAACGACAGATTTCCGTCACTATTCTTGTCCACTTCGTCAGCAGCCGGCCCCATCGCTACCATGGGAACGGTACCTACAACAGGCAAAGCGATTACCGCATCTGTGCGGGCTGGGCTGGTAGGTGGTTCGGGTACAGTTGCTGGCGCTCTGCATCTTGGCAAGAAGCCTTCGCCCGCGCTCGACGATGTTGAGATTCTTGTGGGTGGACAAGTTCTGCTTGATGAGTCGGTGGGCACGCTGCGGATTGGATCTGATCCCGCGTCTGCTCCGGGTACGCTCTACGGCCGCCCACTCTCTGTCCAAGCCATCAATAGCCTTTCACTTGGATGGGGTAAGGGTGCGGGGGCAGTCCGCACCTTTGCTGAGTTGATTGCTCAAACTAGTGGTACTAGCAAGATGCCGTATCTCAAAATCCAGTCCCTTTCGGGCAAGGACAACTACCTCTGGGTGGACGACACCGGAGGCGCCGGTGTCAGTACTTTGCGGATTGGCACGACGGCCCCGACCGATGCAACTGATACAGGCGGTACAGTGGTGGGGACTCAAACCTAACGACAGGATCCAGTCATGGCCCTTCTTATCCGATACACCGATCCTGCACAGATTGGCAGTCCTGTCATCGCGCTGGTGCTCAACGAGAGCGGCCAGATCTGGGACGACGTAGCTCTCGCATTTACGAATCCGCCTCGTACTGTGAATCACGAAATCGCCTTGACAGAGCAGAGTCCAAACTTTCCAGGTCTTCATCAAGCAACTGTAGCCATCCCGAGCGATACCGAAGGACTTCTACTGATACGCTTTGAGGAGGATGGAGACGCAACCAAGACCCCGATCGGAACCGCGACCTCGACAGCAGGGGGGTCTACGATCGTACTGGCAGACTTCCTGAATGTGATCGTGCCCAACACCGACACGGGCAGCGGAGACATTACCGTGGGCCAACTCTTCGAGGAAGTGCTCGCCGCCGGAAAAGGCCGGTTCAAGATTGATCGAATCGCAAGAACTGCAACATTCTATCACCTTGATGATACGGTGATGCGTACACTCAATATCGTCAACGATCAAAGTGAAAGCAGCCGGAATCCGCCTTGACCCTATTCAGAGAACTCGTAAGGCAGCTCACCGCCGATCTACACGAGCAGCCTGAGACATTCGATCCTGTTTGGCTGGCGAGGCATCTCGACTATGACCGGCTGCGAGAAGACCTGGAGCCGGAAATGCGCAGCATGGTACGAGACGCTGCCGGCGACCTACTGGGCGAGAGCTTGATCGAGGCTAGAGCGCAGTCCGAGTTGAACGAGCTGCTCGACAATCCAGAAGACCTGCGAGCAGTCTTTGGGGAAGATCTGGAGCGCTACATCGACACCGATGCGGCAGCAGAAGATGCCGCGCAGACGGACGAATGGGAGCGAGTTCCAGGCATCCATGAGCGTCTGGCCCGCATAATTCGTCACTTTGATTGACGATTAAGCTGAGGCGGTTTATCCTGGCGCGCGAGCCGAGAGGGTCGCGTTGTCCGCTAGCCAGCCTGTCTACCCCCGTGAGTGCTTCTGGTATTCCAAGAAGCACGGCATTTGCCATTTGCGCAAGCTAGAAGCATCTCGGCCTGCCGAGATCGAGCGGATCTGTCTCGCCAACGCGACGGCGGATCAAGACGCGAAGGCGTGCAAGAAGCCTAAGTGTGCAGGGTATAGTAGGTAGCGATGCGCGACCGATTTGAAGAAGTGTTCTGCGACATTACGTCCTGGAGCCGCTCTACGTTCCCGAACGGAACGGTAGAAGGAAAAGTTGCGCACCTAGTTCGAGAGGTGGAAGAGTTCCGAAAAGCCTACGCCGCTAATGATTCGTCCTACTGTGTCGAAGTCGCGGACATATTCATACTTCTCATGGGACTCTCGGATCTAGCCGGAATGCGCGCTATTGATCTGCTTGCTCACGTAGCCGCAAAGATGGCGGAGAACAGAGATCGCAAGTGGAATCCGCCCGACCATGAGGGCGTAACGGAGCATGTCCGTGAGCCGGGATGATCTGATCGAGGCCGCGATCATTCGCACCGATCGCGATGCGGGAAAGGTTCCAGCAAAAGGGATTCCGGTCCAGCCGTCAGCATGTACTACGTGCAGGGTGAAGGTTACGAAAGAGCTTGTCGTAGGCTACATCCATTTCGTTCTCTGGTCTCCTGAGCGTGCTCCGCTGACTATGATTGTGGGGAAGTCTCCAGTCGAGCTACCGGAAGGAAGGGGTAGGCCGATTTTCAGGATGACCCGGCACGGCTTGCAGGCGGCGCTGAAACCCTCGGCACGTAAGAGAGCCTGCGAATTCGTGTTTGAGAAGCGAGAAGACTTTGACTCTGCGTTCGTAGGAGATCCGCCGCGAGACATCCGGCAGCTCGTCGGTGCCGTGATCGTTCTGGACCGCTCCCGCAAGAAGCTCGGCTCCAGAGTGCGTGCCTTCCTGAGTGCGTAAACGCCAGGCAGCAGTTGTATAGTGTACGTGTGCGACGCCTGACGACATTCCTAGGGGTGGTCCTGGTGCTCTTTCTGCTGCACGTAGTCAAGACGCAGAGGGAAGAGATCGAGCTTCTACGGGAGTACGCCGGACCGGCCAAGTTGGCCGAGCAGATCATCAGCGTGCAGCAAGGGAACGCGAAAGTCTTGCTGCAAGAGCTGGACAAGACGAATCAGAATTTTGAGAACCTGGCGCAGGATCAAATCTACTTGATGGATCAAGTTTCCAGTCTTAAGGGCAGGTAATGTTCGTAGACGATCTGATCGCAGTCTTGAAGCGCGCAAAGGATCTTCCCGTGAAGGACGGCAGGAACCTGGTCTGGGACAGAGACTTCAGCCTGAACAAGCCAGTACCTGTTTTCAAAGCCGAGGATCCTACGCTGGTGTGGGCGGCGTTCAATGTACCAACCGATCCCACGCTCACAAGACTTCCCTACCCGCAGGTGTGGGTGGACCTGGGAACGCTGCGCGACTACCACCTGGACGAGACGCGGAAGCAGATCGATGCGAAGTCTGAGATGCAGCCGATTGGGCGCTCTTGCATGATGCTCCGCGAGATCGAGCCGGGAACAGTCGCATCTTTCTTTTGGGTCGAGATCGAGCAAGCCAAAGGGTTTCTCGGCGATGTGGTGCTGATTCACTACAGTCCTGAACATGGCGACTTCGAGATTGGGCTTCCAGACGCGAATTCGACGGCAAGCAAGCTGATGGTGTATGAAAATGGCACTACCGAAGTTCTGGAAATGCCTTTTCAGAAATTGCAGGAAGTATGTCTATGCGAGTTCGCATCTTCGACCGCGGGCTTTCTCAAGCTAGTCAACCTACGAAGCGGAGTGACCTGGAAGAAGGGAGAGTGCCCCCCGAAAGTCCAGAAGAAGCGCGCCAAGGCGGGAAAGGCGCCGCTGCTCGGCTATCACATTTTGCACCTCGACGCGAGCCTGCGGGAGAGCATCCATACGGATAGCAGGCGACCGCATGACAGTCCGCGCAAGCATTGGCGGCGTGGGCACTTCAAGCAGCGGGCTACGGGAGTATTCTGGTGGAGCGCGCATCTAGCTGGCAAAGATGGGTTCGTGGATAAATCGTATGTCGTCGGAGGAGGGGCTCTTGAACAACGAGTTGAAAATCGACCAAGAGACGCTGCTGCGGTTGATACTGACATTCGACAATCTGGCGCGACTGCTGAATGGACTGGACGAGACCAAGTACAGCCAGCAAGTTCTTGACGCCTTGCGCCCGGCGGAGGGGCTTGCGTACTGGACTGTGGCCGCGCTGCGCAGAGTTCAGGAAGTCCTGAGCGAAGAGGAGAAGGCCCATGGCACCGGTTGAGAAGAAAGGGAGCATCGTATTTCGAGTTGGAGGGACGGCGAGTGACTTCGAGGTTTTCTTTTCCCGGCGAGAGGATGCTGCACTGCTAGCCGAGAAGTTGGGCGGAGTCGGGCAGGAAGTACAGGTGGATGCAGTTCGGATCGAGGATTTTCGACTCTATCGCTACACCCTCGACCTTCGCAATAACAAGGGCTGTGGCGAAGAGAAGTGGAGTGTGAACGCGCAGGAGTCCGAGGCCGGGACTTCTTACATTGTCCAGTCCACGCCCTGGTCGAAGCCCCACACGATTATCGCGGAAGCAAGTACGCCAGAGCTAGCGGAGCTGTTTGCACGATGCCGAGTGGACGAAGCACGGCAGACGATCATACTTCCTCGTCCCGCGCACTGGACGGCGGCAGAGTCCCGCGTAGGCGATCGTAGAAGGAAGCATCGGTTTCAAGCGGACGGTTCTATTCACACGGAAGGGGTTTAGAGCATGGACATTACGATGACGAGTGAAGACCTTTGTGCAAGCTGCCAGCATCCGCGTTCTGCTCATGCAACCTCCACGGCCTGCCAAGGAGGCGGAACGCTCAAATGTGCATGCACGATGTTCGTCAATTTCACCTTGGCTATTCCTACCAACCTTCCATTGTACGTCTATCCCGACCCGCAGGCAGAGCGCAGAGGGGCCTGGGTTGAGCTTGCGAAAGCTGTGATTCCTAACATGCTCATAGACGAAGATATGCCCAGGCGTGTCGCCGGCATAGTTTCAAAGTTGCTGGACGAGCGCGATAGATACTTTCAGCCTGTCACGCTCCCCCTCAGCCTCGGAGCTTGGCAGCCGTGTCCCAAGTGCGGAGCCCTGCGTGATACCACGGCGCAAGGCGATCCAAGCTCTTCCTATTTTCATACGTGCTCTGCGGAGGAAGACGGTGAAAAGGCCAAGTAAGAAAGCGTCGCCTGGGAATGCGCTGCTCGATAAGTCCGAGCAACTGAATAACACCAGCGAGTGTCTGAGCAAGTTCGAGCAGAAGCTCAAAGCAGAGAGCCACCGAGCAGGAGTCAACTCTGCCGCCATGCAAGTGCTGAGCGTTGCGTCCATGACCGGAATTATCGCCGCGGACATTTTGATGGCAGAAGTGGCAGCAAACAAAGGCCGCCGATGAACCGGGAGGCCGTGTGGAATCTTGGAGTCTCCGGTGTATAGTTCTAGTGTGGACGATGCCGAAGAAGTTGCAATGCTTACTTGTCCTCAGTGCGGGGCAGGAGTGTTTCTAGTTGGATTTACTGCTGAAGAGCGGTGTCAAGGAGTTGGACCTTCTTGGACTGTAGGCCAGCAGACGTTTTGCTCGAAATGTGGTGAGGACTTGCAAGTTGGTCTTAGCGAAGACGGCCTGTGGTATCGGCCTGAACTACGCGGGACGGCACGGAAAGCAGAACATGAATGATGCGGAACTTCTCGACCTGCGCAAGCGGGGATTGTCGATTCTCAGGATCGCAACAATCGCCGGCATTCCTAACTACGAAGTGCGAGAACGCTTGGAGGAACTGGGCGTCAAAGTTCCGCTGAGAGGCAGGCGCAAGGTGATCGATGCGAAGCGGCTCCGTAAACTGCTCAAGCAAGGTCTCAATCAAAAGCAGATTGCACAGCAGACCGGATGGAATCCCCACACGATTCGTAACTGGCTTCGTTCTAATCGTGGCCGTACCGTCGTGCTGGATGGAGAGAAGCGATGAAATGTTCAGGTTGCGGCGCAAGCATCGCAGAAGTTCCGATCGGAAGAAGCGCGCGCGTGAGGGGGAAGCGATGAGCACGGACACCAAGAAGGCCCGGATCGCCGCTTTCCACGAGTGCGCGTACTACTGTGAGCAGAGTGTGGGAAAGCTTCCGGAATTCGGAAGTACGGTCGAAAAGAGTGCCGCAGCAAATGCGCTCATAGTAGCCGCTGCCGAGTTCCGGGGCCGCGCTGGACGCGAGGAGTTTGCGTTGTGGACATCGAGGGAGGTGCAGCCATGACCGCCGCCGACCTGCTGGAACTGTGCGACCGGCTCGAAGAGTTGCGTGCGAAGGCGACTCCGGGCGAGTGGAGGTTTTCCCGCGAAGATGACGTTTCGTGTGGCGTGGTCTTCGTGATTCGCACGGATGATAAGTCCGTAGCGTGCGCGGGTTGCAACTCCGACGAGTCCGATCATTGCCCGGAATTGGCGGACGAGGATTGCGACCTGATCCTGGCCGCCGTCAACGCGCTCCCCGCGCTGATCGCGGGCGTGCAGGAGATGGCGCAGAACTCCAAGGCGCTCGAATACCTGGCCGACGCTTACGAGCGGTTGCAGGTGGATTTGGAGGCCGTAGTCGGTGAGTGTGGCGCGCACGGATCGAAATGCAGCCCGAGCATTGTCGATCGCGTGCGGAAGCTGAAAGCCGAAGTGGATACCGCCGAGCGCCGCGGGTTCGACAAGGCGCGCGAGCTGGCAGCGTCCGATAGTGAAAAGGTCGAGACAGAGGGACGGAACCCGATCCTGGTAGTCCAAGAGGTGGCGGCACGCATCCGCGCCCTGGAGTGGAAGCCGTGATGAGAAAGCCGCTCAAGTCGTGCGCCAATGGGTGCGGCGTGCCGCCCGCCCCGCCGAGCCTGGTGATCTGCAAGCCGTGCACGGAGAAGGTCGGGCAAACGCTCCGGATGCTCGCAGACGGTGCTCCGACTGAGGACCTGCTCCGCCACGAGGCTGCGCACGAGGCGCGGATCCGCGAATCCGCTGCGCGGTCTCGGGAGGGAAAGCCATGATCCGCTGCGTGGGTTGTGGATGCTGGTTGATCGTTTCGGCAGACAAGGCCAGCGTCAAGCAGTCAGCGCGTGAAGAGCACGGATCCCCCCACACCCGGGCGCGCTGCCGCGAGCGCAGCGGGGTAACCGCGCTGCTGGATGCGGTGGAGGCAATGCGCGTCCCGCTTTGCCATGCCGCAGAATGGGCGGCGGACGGTGGCCGATCTGCCGTGCCGGTGGTCGCTGCCGCCGTGCGCGTGAGGGGGAAGAGATGACCGACGATATGGTCAGCGGGTTCGTGCTGGGGATCGCGTGTGCGCAGGGGTTTGACATTTTGGTCGGGCTCTACCGGATCGCGAGGAAGCAATGACCGACTACCGCCACGCCCGCTGCATCGCCATCACGCGCGCCGGCAAGCGCTGCTCGGGCCGCTGGGCGTCGGCTAGTGCGTGCCTGCTCGCGTTCGACTCATTGACCGGGGATTCAAATCAAGGCCAGCAGATCGTGCTCTGCCACCGGCATCGGCACTGGGTACGGGGTCCACCGATCCGGGCCGGCGTTCGGTTCCGCGCTGTACGTGGGTGGCTCGGGGCTGCGAACGAGCACGGGAACGGGACCTCGGTTTTCGAGCGTCCGACCGGATGGGAGCAGGCCCCGTGGTGGTGGGCGCGAAGGCGCACGATGAAATTCGGAGAGTCGAGGAGGGACGCACCATGACCAACGAGGAAAAGCTGTTCAGGATTGAGGCAGGGCTGGACGACGACCTGTTTACCAGCGTTTGCGAGTACGGCGATGAGACCCGCTGGCTCTGCGCGCAGCTCCGCGAGGCGTGGGCTGCGAACGCCGACGCCCACCGCGATGGCATGCGCGCGGCGGCTAAGATGGTGTGCGAGTGGTGCCGAGAGGAACACCCTCTCGAAGTCCTCGACGGTGACTGGTATCACCCGGAACAGGCGGACTGCGACGCTGCTCGGATCCATGACGTGCTGCGAGGGGAGCCGTGAACGTGGCCGACTGCAAAGAGGCGTGTAACTACACCTACCGGAAAGGCAAGCGCGACGGGATGCTGGAAGCTGCGCAGCTAGTGTGCAAGCGAAACTGCGCTACCGAACTCGAAGCGATCCGATACGAATCGGAGCATGATGTGGAGTGGATCCACGATGCTGCCACCGAGGATGGCGAAGGGGGTTCGGTCTGCTACGCAGCCCCTCTATGGGAAGAGCTGGGAGGTGAGTCGTGAGCTACGAGCCATACATGCGCGGAAACAAAATCGTGATCCCGGCATCTCCGTGCGCAGTATCCGATCGCTACATGGTCAAGGATTGCAGGCCGTGTCCGGTCTGCATTCGGAATCTCTGGTGGATGCCGCGCGAGGGTGATTGGATCTGGGATGAAGGCGATGGTACTCCACATACCGCAGACCGATGCGCGCACGTCGCGGCCATCGTCCAGCGCGCCCGCGAGGCGGCGCTCGCAGAGGCGGCGAGGATTTGCGATTCTGCCGGGCGAACCGAACGCCAGAATAAGCGGGTGCATCCCGAGACGCTTGCCGCCGCGATCCGCGCCCTCTCCGTCCGCGATCCCGCGCTGGTCACGGTCGAGCGCGGACTGCTCGAAGTCCTGTTCTCGGCGCTGGTCACAATGCACGCGGAGAAACATCCTGGTGCTCCAGGGGATTGCCAACTCTGCGGGGGATCCTTTCGCGTTGTCCACGCAGCACTGGATCATAAGCCGTGAAAGCTGCGAAGGGGAAAGTAAGGATTGCAGGGAAAGAGCACGCAGTAGAAGTCAGGAAGGGCGTTCACTACATCGACGGAGTTACCGTTGAGGAGTTTACGCGCAGGCTGCCCAAGCAACTGCTGGAGGATTTAGCGCTAGTCGGAGTGCAAGCGCTACGGGACGAAAGAGGCGGCAAGAAGAAGTCGAAGTACCAGAATCTGCTGGACCGCATTGATAGCTCCCACAGGAACTAATACATGCGCTTTCTCCTACCTCTCCTTTTCGTGTGGATGATCCGGGAGACGTGGTATGTCTATCGCTGTACGACGACGGGGGAAGTTCGGCGCTATACCAAAATGCTTTCTGCGGGGACGGACTGCGACTTGAACGGAACCTGGATCTACCTCCGGACGGAGACGGTAGACCGGGAGGCGTAACTTGAATCTGAGCGAGTCGCTTGAGCACATGGCAGAGCTGCTGGCGCAGCGGGCGGAAGAGATCAAGGAGTGGATTCCTCAATCTCTGACCGCACGGGATAGCCTTGTCAAGTTTCGGGACGAAGCGGAAAAAACTATTCCACGCCTCAAACGGTTGGCCTCTCATCTGAGAGACGCCGAGAAACACTACCGCGTTCGATTCGAGATCGAGCGCAATATGCGCCAGCAGGTCGAAGCAATCAAAGCGGAGGCTCTCCTGTCCGGATTGTTAGGAAGGACGTGGGAGGATCCTGCGAACAAGGCGCTCATGCCGTGACGTGTAAAATTTCACTCTGGTCTGGGTATAGTAGTCAGAGGAAGACACCGCGGGGAAAACATGAGCAGGCCAATTGAAATCATTCATCCTGCTGGGGTGAAAGGAATGTCCCCGCCGCTCGGGTGGCGAGATGATTTTTGGCATGACGGCTTGCAAGTTACTGTTAGTCTGACGACTTGGGTGTCGAGCGATCCAGCTCGTAAGTGGTGGGTCAGAGCGGGGTTCTACCACTTCAATGCGTACTGCCAGGTATACGAGGACTACGTTGCAGCAAGCGAAGCCGAAAACGCGCACCACGCCGTTCTGCGCTGGCTGCGGAGCCGCTGCCTTTTTCCACGTTGAGCGGGCTGCTGGGAAAAGGTACAGGTAGATGGCTGAGAAACCGAAACGTCGATACCGGGTAGTTCACGGAGACGCCTTGGAAGTTCTGCGGCGTTTACCCGATAACCGTTTCCACTCCGTCGTCACAGATCCGCCGGCAGGAATTTCGTTCCTGCCCGCAAAGTGGGACTCTGCGAAAGGCGGTCGAAAGCAGTGGATTGGCTGGCTGACCGAGATTCTACGGGAGTGCCACCGTGTTTTGAAGCCTGGAGGCTACGCGCTTGTCTGGGCGATTCCGAGAACGTCGCACTGGACGATGACGGCGATCGAATGGTCAGGATTCCAAGTGAAAGATATAGTTACACATTTATTTGGAGTCGGATTTCCGAAAAGTTCTACTATCGCCAAACAGATCGATAAGCGTAGGGTAGATGCGGAAGAAATAGTTTCTTGGTTGAAGGGCCTCGGCTCTCGGGAAGAAGTAGCGAAAGCGTCTGGCGTCACTCCTCGCCAAGTAGACCACTGGCTTGGGGAGAATACGCCATGCCCCCAAATTCCAACTGCGGAAAGGTTTGCGCGGATCTGTGCGGAGTTTGATGCAGTTCCTGCCTGGGCAGAAAAAGTCTACCCAAAACTCGGAGACGTAGTAGGAAAGATCCGGCACGCACGTTCAGGCGGTCAAGATTTTGCAAAACGTCCCGGTTCCAAGTCTCAGAGCCGTGAAGAAGAGATTCGATCTATTGGTACAGAAGAGGCAGAGCCTTGGGCGGGTTACGGAACTGCGTTAAAGCCTGCCGCAGAGTTCTGGATTCTGGTCCAGAAGCCAATCTCCGAACCCACGATTGCTGCCAATGTTCTCAAGCACGGCGTTGGCGGTCTTAACATCGACGGTTGTCGTGTACGAGCAGACTGGAAAGCGGAGTACCCAGAGTCCTGGTTCAAGTCAGGCAAGGGCAAAGGGAAGCCGTGGCATGGCTCTTCGTATGAAGAGGCTAAGCCTGTAGGAGAACGGCTTTCTACGAAGGGCAGGTGGCCGGCAAATTTGGTTCTTTCTCACGACCCTCTGTGCCGGGAAGTCGGAACTATGAAAGTGAAGACTGGTACGGCCGTGCGAAAAAATAGTAAAGGGGAATCGCAGGATATTATTTTTGGTGAACTCAAGCGAATGACTGGGCCAGATACGACCTTCGCAGGTGAAGGCGGTAATGAGGCTATTCCGCTATTTGCCTGCGTTCCTTCTTGCGCGGTGCGCCAACTGGATTTCCCCGGAGCAACAGTATCGAGATTTTTCTATTGCAGTAAGTCTTCCAAGAAGGATCGCAACTTTGGGCTCGACCCGGGAGAAGTCAACGGGCATCCGACTGTGAAGAGCATCAAGCTCTGCCGTTACCTTTGCCGCCTCATTACCCCGCCCAACGGTAAAGTTCTCGATCCGTTCGCAGGTTCAGGTTCGATTGGAGTAGCAGCTCTCTTGGAAGGCTTCCGGTACTATGGCATCGAGCAGGATGAGAGCTACGCCAAGATTGCCAAGAAGCGCGTAAGAGCCGCAGACATGCTCCACAAGGAGGTGCCCAAATGAGATTCAATGGATTTGAAGATGACGCCAGCGTGCGCTGCGAAGTACGAATCGTTCGCGAGACGGATCGAGCCCTGCTAGTTGAGCAGGACGGCCGTCAGGTCTGGATTCCACTCTCCCAGATCGTAGACCGCGACGGAGAGTCAGTTACGATTCCCGGATGGCTGGCCGAGGAGCGCGAGCTGGAAGGCGGGTAGTGGGAAAAATTCTGACGCGGGTTGTATAGTACAATTATGAAGATCACTCTGGAACTCACGCGAGAGCAGGTAGACGCACTGTTGAATGCGCTGGACCTGCACGGCCGCATTCACATGGGGCAGCTAGTCGAGATCAGATATATCCGTTCTAACCGTCCCATGTCGAATGGACAGTGGCCGGACCTGGATAAGATGTACTCGTGGGAGGTGAACGAGGCGTTCGCTCTTTTGAGGAAGGTCCTGTACGGGCTGGACAGCGGCTCCTTGGGGTGTACGGAGTCTGCTCTCGCCGTGGAGGCGAAACGCTCCTACGACCTACTCCAGGTGATTCGGCACGCCGTTAGCTGGAAGGAACACCCCGAAGGTGGAGTGAAAGTCTGCTTTGACACGCCGATGAAGACTGCGCCGGATCCGCTGCCCAAGATCAGATTGGAGGATTGACATGGAATCGCCGGCTCGGGTAGAAGATGTGCCAGTTCCCAAAGCGTTCTCCCACGGATGGGACGGATCTCTCTTTCTAGGTACGGGGCGAGTGCTCAAGTTCCGCGCCGAAATTCCAGACGCTGCCTTGAAAGATCCGGTTCAGCGTGCTCTGCTGCGAGAGCAGCTTCACGCGCTCATCGACCAGGTACTCGACCGTGGCTGAAAAAATCCTCAAAGTCGAGCTACCTGCCGAGTCCAGGCACGCGACAGAGAAGTATGCGATTGCGTGCGACGTAGCAATCCGCGCAGCGCTTCGGCAAGATTCCAAGTCTACGAAGTTCCTCGACCCCGGTGAGAAAGTTTGGGCGCGGCTACCGCTGACGGATCGGAAAGTGCTGGAGCATTTGACGAGTTCTCCCTGTGCCTATGAGTTCCGCGTCGGAGCGGGCTATGTAGATTTCCGCTGGCGGTACGAAACGCACGACTCCTCTCCCGACCGAAACGTGGTTCAAGACGGGGGGAGTGCAGAGAAGTTCTGGCTGCGCTGTCGCTACTGTGGGTACACGATTGACAGCGCTCAGGGGAACGACACGCTAGTCGGTGCGATGATGAAGAGTCACCTGGTCGAGCACCGAATGGAGCGGCTGGAACGGACGCTGTCCAAGCTCAAGAAGTTGATTAAGGGGCGTGAGTAATGGCAACAAAGCGCCCAGCTAAAAAGAGAGCCCCGCGAAAGTTGAGCGAGGTCCGGAAGACCTATCTACGCCAAAAAGAAGTTGTAACATCTCTGATGCCAGAAGCACTTGAAGATCTCAGAGTCTGTGGAATGCTAGAGGATATGGCGCTGGTCACAGGAGCTTATCGCCGCTGGTGTACACGGTGGCGAGGAAAAGATGATTCAGACCGTTTTGTGTTGATTCTGAAAGCGGTTGATGCGCGACAGGGTGCGTGCGAGAGAAAGACTAAGAATGCTGCCAGACGAAGAAATTCTGAAGTTGCATAGAGCGGGTCTCTCCCTCCTCAAGACTGCGTGCATGGACGGATCGCAGATTTCCGCGATCCGTGAGCGGCTACCCCAGCTCGGCGTTGAACCGCACCGCCGCATTGTGGAAATCGAGAAGCTGAAGAAACTGAAAGCAGAAGGATTGAAGATTCAGCAGATCGCGGAACGGACGGGATGGGCACGAAAAAGTGTTGGTACCACCCTAGCCAAAATAAAACGAGGCAAGAAATGACCAAGAAGCGTGCAGAGGCGAAAGTGCGGCCAGGCCAGGCCCTGGGGAGGCAGTCACCGCGAAGTGGCCGTCGTAGTCCGGCCCAGCCGCAGAAAGCAGTCTACGGCCCAAAATCGACGCCATTGCCGTCGATTGTTGAGCCCCAGAAGGAACCGTCTCCCTGCGACCGGCTGGTGGAAGCGGCCAGAGTCCTGCTGGAGACGCTTGACCAACGCAACCCGGACTGGAGGAAGGAGCTGGAGGAGGTCGAGAACGAGAACGCGACAGCCTGGATCGACGTGATTGATGCACTCGACGAGTGCGAGGCTCAAGCCAAGAGGGGTGTCTAATATGCGTACTGCGGTTTACATCGACTACGAGAATGTACTTCGGGCAGTGCAGAACCTACGCGCGCAGCTACCGCAACCTGGAGGCTACACGATTGAGCAGATCCGAAAGCTGCTCCGTACTCTGACGGGAGAGGTAGAGAAGGTGGTGCTGAGGAGAGCGTACGCTGACTGGGAGGACGTGGGCATGGTAGGAGCGCAAGGTGCGCTCCAAACCATTGGCGTGACGCCGATCTACGTGCAGGCGAAGCGGGGCAAGTCGAGTGCCGACATCGAGCTATCGCTGGACGCGCAAGATTCGCTGCGAGCTGGACTCTGCGATCAGTTCGTGATCGTGGGCGGGGACCGCGACTACATGCCGCTGGCTCGTAGGATTTTGGAAGCGGGGCTGAGCCTGATCGTGGTCGCGGGACAAGACACGCTGTCCACGGATCTTCTCAACTTGGTCGGCGAGGAGAACTGCTGGGATTTCTTTGACGTGACGGAGCGGGTCAAAGCGAAGACCGCTGTGCGGGTTGCAGGTGTCGCACCCGCCGAGATTCCGCTGCCAGGTTCGCCGCTGCTGGATCCCACCAGTCCCGAGAGCCAGGCGGAATGTTTGAAGCTCGTGCAGCGAGCTACGCAAGAGTACGGCAAGGAAGTCTACCTGGGGCCGTTCTACCGGAACTTTATGAATGTCCGCTTCCACTACTGGACGGACGAGCAGCGCAAGCTTGCGGTTTATACGTTGGAGAAGAGCGAAGCGTGCAAGGTAGAGACGCGACCGCAGGCGATCGGAACTGGAACCTACAGCGTGATCGTAACTAACAAAGGCGGAGGCGCGAATGCCACTCTTTCAAGTTGAAACGTGGAAGACGGGGGAACCCCCCGCAGCGGCCTTCCGGTGGAACGCGGCGCTCACCGTAGCAGAAACGGGAGAGGGCATTATCAGCAGTTCTGGCAGTACCAAGGCGGAAGCAGAGAATCGCTTGCGACTCCAGATTGTCATGGCGGAGGTGGAGCTGCTGTACTACGTGGGTACGCTTCCGGGCGGCCACATGGCAGCGAGGACGATCCCAAAAAAGAATTGCAAGCCCGTGCGTAAAAATAAGAATCGAGTTGTATAGTAGTTAGCGCGGGTAGTAGGAAGGGGAAGTCCTATGAAGATTGAAGATCGCATCGACCGATTGGAGAAAGTCGTCGTTGCGTTGGGATTTCTCCACCGCTTCTACTGTGGCGACTGGTTCCGCCGAGCCGGATTGCGGGCTGACCACCCCGACGGTTGCATCCGTACCTGCAAAGAGTGCTCGGGGGCAGAGTGGGAGAAGTTGTTTCCACTCAAGGAGTCCTGATGCTGGCCAAAGGCGATCACTGGCGCATCTTCCTCAAGTGCTCTGGCTGCGGCGTGAGCGCGGCCTATTCTGACGTGCTCAACGATATGATCGAGGACGAAAGGATCCTGACGCGCCCCTACGATCCTGAGAAGGATGGCGCCCCGAGTTACTACGGGGCGCAGTTTGAGCGGGGGCATTTCATTCATCGCTGCTCAGATCTTAGTTTTGGCTGGGTGAGATTTGAGCGGATTGCGCGAAAGGAGTTTCCCGCAGCCCGGGATACTACGCTCCAATTTTTTGAAGCTGCGATAAAAGAAACGGTTGAACTGCGGCTAAACGCGGTTTGGAGCGATGTTAAGCCCCCATACGTCGAATTGGTCGCGTGGCGGGAAGAGAATCCGATTCCAGGCTACACAGAGGATTTGAAGGAGCGCGGATAGGTTTCGCCATGAGTTTCCGATAACCGGTGAATTGCGGCACTGGTGGATAGTGGCGCAGCCGACAAGTGAGTGTTGTTGAACGGGCCGCGACCGGGGCTCACTTCTGCGCTCCTTCAAGTCTTCTGAAAGACAGATGTGTAAAAATAAGATCGCGCCGGTATAGTAAGTTCGAGCCAAGGAGACTTCAATGTCTAGCCCTACAAAGCACTTTGTCACGTTCTACAGCCCCGGCGCCCTCTTCGCGGAGGAGACGTCTCGCGAGATCGATCAGTGGGATGTCGATTCAGCTCGTCATATGGCCCGTGGGATTGTCGAGCGCTACGGAGCCACTCCCTACTGCTTCCAGTTCACCACGAGGGCAAGAGGGCCAGAGGACTTCGAGCCGCGCGCGGAGCCCGCGGTACTTTATCGGGTGTCGGGTACGGACGCTCCAGCAGGTCGAGCAGGATGCCCGCCCCGAGGACTCGATCCTGCTGAGCAACATGCGGAACAATGAGATCGCGTCGGTGGCGGAGCCGGTGGTTGGGGGGCGAGCTTCAATCCCGATCAAGGATGGCGACATCGTGCTGGCGCTCGATCCTGCACTTGATCCTTCTGGTCCGCCCGATTCTTTGCAAGAAGTTCAGGTGTAAAAAGGGCAGATCCGTGTTCGACTGCAACTGGAAGGATTGAGATGACTAAGCGAGCAAAGGCTGAATTGCAGGTAGCGCCCACGACGAGCGTCTATCTGACTTGGAAGCAGGCGGCGGAATACGCCAAGGACTACCGAGAAGGCGGTCATACTGATTGGCGTCTTCCTACTATTGCTGAGGCGAAAGAGATCGCCAGAACCAATCCACAACCAGTGTGGGTTTGGACCTCCGAATCGCGCGGCTCGGAGGCGGCTTACGTCGGCCTCAGCTTTGGCTACTCCGGCTTCTTCGACCAGGGCCACTCCTACGACGGCCGCGCTTTGCCGGTGCGCAGTTGCAAGTCCTCGGAAAAGCCGAAGCGCGCCTCTACCGAGCCCATGCCGAAGCCGGTCCTCAAGCTGGAGATCGTGCAGTGGAAGGATAGGAAAGGCCCCAATAACATCATGGTTCGGGTGGACCAGCGCAATGCTCAGATGCTCGCGGTGTCGCTGCTTCAGCAGATCCTCTCAGACAATCCCAGCACGGAACGAGCTGAGTTCCGTGCGGATGATGGAACCTATTTCTCAGTCGCGGTTCATGGGCGGGGGTATAGCGCGGATGGGGCAAGAGTATGACCAAGAGCGCAATCAAGACCGAGTTGCAGGTAGCAACTTTTTCAAGCCATCGTTTGGACTGGAATGCTGCCAAGAGGTACGCCAAGTCTTATCGGGAAGGAGGCTTCTCGGACTGGCGATTGCCTACTGTTGATGAAGCCGTAGTGATTGTTAGAATCAATCCGCAACCAAATTGGATTTGGACTTCAACTTTGCGTGGCATGGATGAAGCGGCTGCCGTTGCCTTATCCGGTCGCTATTTCTTCCGCGACCTTGTAAATTTTTCCGACTGTTGTGCCTTGCCTGTGCGTACGAGAAAGACATGACCAAAGAAAAGAACATCAAGCCGGGAGGATTGAAGCCCTCTCTTTCACGCAGTCGCAAGTCCACCTCCAAGTCGAAACGTAGTCGCCAAGTGCCTGCGCCAGAGCTTGTTGCCTTGGGATGGGGCATCTACTGTGAGGCGGCCCTGCGTTACGGTCCAGGCCGGGAGCCGTGCTATATCGTGGCGACCAAGAAGGCAGCGGAAGCGGAGAAGCGGCAAATGGATAAGGAGTGCGCCTCGGAGGCGCGGCACTTTGTCGAGCGGGTCTACGGGGCCAAGCGCCATGATTAGAGAGAAAAGCACCAAGCCGGAAGAGGTGAAGCCGCCTCTCTCTCCGCCGTCCCCTCCTTCACGCGGCTGCGATTTTCCTTCCATCAAGATCATGCGGATCCTCGGCGTCCAAGGCGTCCAGTTCCAGATTCAGTCTGGCTCTGCTTCGATGACTTGGACCGCTTCTACGCCCGCAGTTCGTGCGTTTGCCAAGCAGCTTCTGAATGCTGCGGACTGTGCCGATGAAATGCAGGCGGAAGAGAACGGAGGCTGAGATGGCTGTCAAGCTACCGCTCGGATTCGATCCCGTCATGAACTACGCGCGGGATCGTGTAAATGGACACGTGCAGGAGGGGTTGGCACGACTTCCGGTACCAGGCGGCCGCGTCGTGTTCGACATCAGCAAGAAGTTTCCCCCCCCCCCCCCCTTCCTCTGCGCGGGCATGGATTTCTTCACCACAAAGGCTGGGACATTCCTTCTACGTGGGCGATTGACGCAGATGGAAAGTGCTGGGCGGACAACGCCCATGGGCCTCCGTTGCGTCCAGTGCCTAAGAAAGTGCTGCTCGCTACGGCTGAAAGTTACGAAGACCGGAAGCCAATTCGGAAGGCGCTGGGACTGCCTGACGAAGATCCACCGTGGATGGCAGAAGTACGGGCGGCTGGTTGGGCGTCTACAAAGTAAATATGGATACACGCGCACGAGAACAGTTCAAAGCGTGTGCGCTCCTGGTAGCGGCGCTCTTCGTTCTACTCGTGCTGTGTGTGTTGGCGCCCAAAGTCGTGAACCCGTCGCGTGATGCCTACGACCATTGCCGGGCTAGCGGAAACTCAAAGCGCGTGTGCTGGGAACAGGTGTACGGTCCAGCACGTCGCCACGGTCGCACAGATAGGATCGGCCCATGAATAAATCACCCGCCATCGAAGCTGGACTTGAGATCGTGCGGAATGCCGTTCGCCTGCTACTTGATGAAGAGGTGCTCGTAGGGTACCGCAGGATTGAGGATCCACCCGGCTGCCGAATCGACGTATTTGAATTGTATTGTAATGTCGGGGCACGCGAAGAGCGATTCGTACAAGCGTTGCTGAATCTCTGCAAGCCCATGCTCCAAGAGATGAACCTGCATCCGATCTATCTTTGCCTTGATCCCGCCTACCACGGGGCCAAGGTGGCGAGCTTGCGAGCGGAGCGAGAAGCCACGAAGACATGGACGCGCGAGGTACTGGCGAATCCGGATACTGCGATCGAGACAATCAAGGGGATGCTGCGCGAGGGATTGAAGCAGCGCATCGGTCAACTCTGTCGAGGAAGCCATGACTAGGCACGAAAAACTACTTCTTGCGGGTACAAATTGGGTTAGCCGTGAGCATCCGTCTATGTCTATTGCTGAAGCGATTGAGGCCGCTGGAGTGCCGGAAGAACTGAAGCAGTTGGTGACTCTGATCGCTCCGTACAAAACGTATACGACGGGCCTGGCGTTAACCGGAGAGCCTCTGACTTTGTACGATGTAGGTCGAATTCGGTGGGCAGTGAAAGAGTTAGCACGGTTGTATCCGAGGGAGCCATGAGCGATTTGAAAGAGTCCTCCAGTAGTCAGCCTCGTGCCCGCCGGGTTACCTGCCATGCCTGTGGTTTTTCTTCCGGAGAGTATGAGCGGTTCCACGTTGAATTCGACGGGCTCTGCTTGGAGTGCTGGAAGGAGAAGTACGGGGCACATGGAGTAGAACCGGCCAAGAGTTCTGAGGATAGCGTTCCAACTGAACGCGACCTCGCCCAGATGCAGGCCAAGATCCGCGACCATCTCGGCTGGGGGTAGCCTTCCGCACGTCGCCTGATGTGTGGCTAAACGCGCAAGGATCCTTTGATCTTTGGAAGATACGTCAGCAGATACGCCCCAAAATCCGTAAGCTGGTACTGCCGAGGAAGTGATGTTCGCTATCAGGCCCAAGGGGCACTACCCGGTAAACAGTTTGATTTATCCCATCCGTATCGCTTGGAACTCTCCGCTGGCCGAGTTCCCCGTCGATCTTGTTCTTGCAGATGATCTCAAACAGGCGTGGTTGGCATACCGTCACCTATGCCGCACGACGAATCTTGATCTCGGACTGTTCGACGAAGGTGGAGTTCTTGTCGAGCGGCGCCGAGGGGAGATGTGGTATGAATGTGATTGATGTTATTTGCTGGGCGGTGGTAGTGCTCCTGCTTGGCTGCGGCGTAGAATCTGATCCTGCGCGGTGTATTATCTACTCAGGGGAGCGTGTGGATGGAACTACTTGGGCTTCCGAGTGCTGCACCGAGGGGAACTCGACCGTGTGTGAGGACGTTGATGCAGCCGGAGGTTAACCCTGTGGCCTACGTCGCGTGTCCTTCCGCGCAGGGAGAGAACCGCTTCTGCATGGTGCCGGAAGCCGTGGGGCCAGACGACAGGATCCATAGCTCCGATGAGGACGCGCTGGTGCTCCAGTCTCTCGCGGAGTTCAAGGCGCGGCCAAATGGAAAGCCGCCAGGTGTCTGGTACGGCGTCGGTAACTCATGGATAGAGTGGTGCCAGGCCGAGAGTTTCCTCTCTGGCCTCCGCCCCCACTGGTACCGCTTCGAGGTCGCGCTGGACCGGATCTTGGTGATCCGCAGCGAGGAGGAGTTTGCTCGCATTCCACCACGAGTTTGTTCCCCAGGCCCGGCCGTATTATTCGGATCCGCCGGACTGGCACGCGGTAGCCGAGCGGTATGCCGGGATCGAAATCGCGCCGTACCAGTGGGGTCTGCGGCTGCACCCTGGAATGCTGTGGTACTACGGCTGGGATTGCGCCTCGGGTTGCATCTGGGACGTGGCGGCCATCACGCGGGTTGAGCGCATTGGCGCACGGCCACTGGAGCTAAAGACCGATGTCTAAGCGCAACATCCTGAAAGCGATCAAGCGTGTAGACGAGTCAATCGCGGCCTCCCGCAATGCATATTTGATTTATCCCCGCGGGTTCGCACGTGAAGGGTTTGAGGGTGGGTACGCGGCTGGACTCCAGGACGCTCTGCTGGCTCTGAGCGGAGTGAAGCCCGGGATACGGTCGGAGTACTGGCAAGACTTTCAACCGAGAAAGCGGCGCACATGAAAGTTTGGACAAAGAATTATAATCGTATACCTGGCTGGTCGAAACTTGATTGGGCGGCTACTGCGAGAACACACTCAAACAGACCGGAGACAGCGGTTGAATACGCCGACACTGAAGTCGCGGCTCTGCGCAAGCTGGAAGTATCCCTGCGTTACCGGGCTCATCAATTCACGCGGGCCAGCGCACGGCTTACGAAGGCAGCCGATCGTGCGGCAGAACTGAGGAAGCGGAGGGCAAAATGAAACGCACCGAGTATTTCTTAGTTTTTGGGTTAACCTTGTTCGCCGCGGGTGGTGGCATGCTGGTCCAGGCCGTCGTCGCGCCACGTTCAACCCTGGACACGAGCAAGTTGAATCAGCCCCCTGCTGCGCCAGCGCCCCAGCCCGAGGTCGCGGGGGGTAGACAGTGCGACGAATGGGTGCAACAGGGTGGAAGATTTGGAGCAGTGATTACGAGATGTTGGTCGGACGCAGAAGTATGTTTCTTCGTTAGCGATTCGTCGGGTATCACGCTGTCGTGCTTCCCACGGCCCGTACTGCCAGCCGAAATGCCGAAATGAAAAAGCGTGTGTTGAACGTGATGGTACTTGGAAATCTCAAAGAAGGGGATAAAAAGCTGATTTTTCCCGACGAAGAAGAAGTAATTACGGTGGAGCCAACTACTGATATGTACGACTTGCTGGTTATGCTGATGGCCTTCAAGAGCAAATCTGACGCTAGAAGAAACTGGACTAAGACGGGAAAAGAGATTCCTTCCGGGTGGAGCGCGTTTGATGTCGGCAAGTTTCACAATGAACTTAGTATCTGGAACCCGAGTCCAGAAAGCTACACCCCGGAAGAAGACGCAGCCTTTGCTAAGAGGTTGGCAGAGGATGAAGAGAATTTGTCCTTGATAGGTGTTTGCTTCTGCTGCGGCCGGCGAAAGGAAAACTGTGAGAATCATGGCTGATCTACTACAGAGTGGACGGGAGTCCAAGTTGGCCGCCCGGCTTCGGCGTGCTATTGGCGCTGGCCCTGACGATCCAGTCAACATCGTGACGCCGCAGTTTGAGCGCGAGGCCGGTGCTCCGATCCCAGCGTGCGCTCCCTGCGACTGGGAGTCGCTCCGCACCATGTCATATCTTGCGTTGTGCGAGATGGGGCTGCGCCCTTGGGATGAACTGGACGCTAGTGGCGGTGTGTTGCTGCTGTTTCCAGGCGAATGGTACCACGCAATTCCCGCAGGCTTTGAGATAGTAGACATCAACCTTTGCCGCAAGAGGTTCGTGCCGGGCGAGACCGATGACGATATGCGGTTTGGGTGTCTTGCGTATGGCATCTTGGCCGGGAAAGGAACGCCCAATGGCTGACCCACTGATGGACCAGTTGAACCACGAGTTCGTGGCGGTAAAACGTGAGTCTCTTTCCGGTTTGATAGCCGATTGCCATGCCTGTGATGAGGAGCAGCGCAAGATTGCAGATGGTTGCGCCATAGTAGTTCACGAGTGTGGAGGAGGGTATCGTGGTTGCGTAGAAGGCATGACGCGCGACTCCCCTACACCCGACTCCGTCAACCGCCTGATCGCCCGCCGCATCATCGAGGTGATGAACCGGGCAACCAAAACGGACCGCGACGCAATAGCGAGTCTGATCCAGCAGCGAGTTTGGTGCAACGAAACATTGCTGATGGATCCGGCCATTCAGGTGCAGGATTGCCGACTCGCTCCTTACCACGATCTCAAGACCGGCCTGACGCATGAACGGCGACCACCCGGGCATGAAGGGCTCGTCGGCATCCTCTTGGGCCTCACCGGCACGCTACCCGAGTCCGCAGGCAAGACGAAGGGTTGGAGCTACGTGGTGGCGAAGTACGAGAACTACTGCCCGGCTCACAGAGAGCAGAGCAAGTCGGAAGCGTTCAAGGATCCGGGTGTTGGGGGCGTGTGTCCTGTCGAGGGCTGCGGTCAAGTTATCGTGCTGGGCGACTCGATTCGGTTCGAGCTGACTGAGCGAGAGGACGAGCCATGAAGAAGCCAAGTAGCGTGTTCATTGATTTTTTAGACAAGACCCTCGGGGAAGTAGTCGTAGGGCGAAGGCAGACGTGGTGGCGAGCCGCCATCATGAATCCCGTAGGGATGGCGTTGATCGAAGGCGAGGGCGACACGAGGAAGGATGCGCTGGACGACCTAGCCGCGCGTGCAAAGATGCTGCGTGAAGTGATACTTCGGGCAGAGAAGCACATCAAGAGCGGGAAGGTCACGCCCTGTGACTGGTGAGGGGGCACCGGGCATGTACCAACATTCCAGCCTCGGCCGGTTCCCTCGCCTGAAGATTTGGCTGGGGTGGCACCTGGTAGAGTTTCTACGAGGGCCAGGCGTTGCCTACCTGCCCGATGGCAAGAGAATCGAGCGGGCCGCGGGGCCAACCGGAGTCGTGTGGGTGGCGCCCTGCTGGTGGCCCTTCCGAACCAAGATTGTCGAGCCGAACCCGTTGGAGAACTGACATGGATCCATCTGGCAAGAAACATTTCTGCTCGGGATGTGGCGCCGCGATAGAAGTTGGCAGTCCAGTGTTCGTCACTTTGAGATCATTTTCGTTCTTCCTCGTTGATAGCGCCGGAGAGACTAAATTCTACTGGCCAAGAACAAGGAAGAGAGACGACTACGTTGCTACGGTAGTTGAACACTGTCTGTCTTGCGTAGAAAAAGACGCAAGTCTGCTCCGTCATGTGGAAGAATTGGATTTTACGGACTGTCATGCAGAGGCAGACCGAACGTCGAAAGAGTGCAAAGTGTGGGATCGTCTATTTCCGGAGTATAAACAGAGAAATGATTTCTTGCTTCGAGTCCTTGACGCTGTAACGAAACTAACAAAACGGAATGGAGCGCTGACATGAGCGCCGAACTGGGCACGAGAACCTGTGGGATTTGCAACCAGAAGGTAGGGGCGAAGGAGTGGTGCGAGGCTTGCCGAGCGCGGCTGCGCAGCACGATGGAGTCGGTCCGGGCGGCGCCTCGTGAAGAGCGGGCCGAAGAGCTGAGCCTCTTGTTCATGACCCCCCTGACGGTTCCGTTTGAGCTGGTGCACGAGCGCTTAGAAGCGCTGGTTGGACGGTCCGTCTGGACGCACGAGTTGGGGTCTTTCGGGAAGGATCCCCACCCGCTGGTGGCCGAGATCCTGAGCGGGCGCAACATCAAGATGCAGGACGTGCTCGATAAGATCCCGGGTGACCAGAAGGCTGTCCTGGTGTTCAAGTGAAGCAGGAGGGAGAGACTCCGTGAGAAACATGGGTTATCCAGGCCCCGATGATTTGGGCGACCGGATGAAAATGCTGGAAAGTATCCATGCAGGTGAGAAGTTTATGCCTTTGCTGCCTGTTATTGTTCGTATCGACGGCCGTTCTTTTCATACTTTCACCGTTGGCCTAGAGCGTCCCTTTGACGTCGGATTTGTCAACTTGATGAGGGCGGTCACTCGTCATCTCGTCGAACAAACCAACGCTCGAATCGGATACTGCCAGTCCGACGAAATCACCTTGGTGCTGTACTCCGACTCCTACGCGAGTGAGATTTTCTTCAACGGCCGAATCCAGAAATTGGTATCGGTCATCGCTTCAATGGCAACCACCGCCTTTGTCCTCCAGGGGCCGCTATTTATTAGACGTCACGATGAAGAATGGGCGAGAGTTTCGTTTGATTGCCGAGCTTACACAGTGCCTACGTTGTGGGAGGCCGCGAACGCGGTATTGTGGCGAGAGCAAGACGCTGCCAAAAACAGCGTCCAGATGCTGGCTCGTGCTCATTTTTCTCACAAAGAGCTGCACGGTAAGAAGCAGTCAGACATGCAAGAAATGCTGTTCCAGAAGGGTTACAATTGGAATGATCTGGCAGCGCCTCTCAAACGCGGTAGTTTCTACCAACGGCGGACCGTCAATCGCCCATTTGCCCCAGAAGAAATTGATCGACTGCCGCCCAAACATGACGCCCGTCAGAATCCAAATCTGTCAGTCGAAAGATCGGACGTTGTTCTTCTGACTCTTCCCAAATTCAGTTCCGTTACCAACCGTGTAGACGTCATTTTTCACGAGGCGGATCCGATTATTCCACCGTGAAGCAGGAAGATTGCGGGCGAGGGCAGCACCGGATCGGGGATGGTGGGTATCGGTGCGGCTTGATGTGTCCTGAGTGCCGCGATGGACGGCCGGAGGACCAAGACGATTCGTGCTGTGTATGTCCTCCTCCAGAACCGAAAGCCGAGGTGAACCATGGGAATGTTTGACAGTGCCTTCATCGACGGGTGGAAGTGCCCTACCTGCGGTATGGCACGAGATAACGTCGAGGCCCAGTTCAAGTGCTACGTGCGCGGGTTAAGACCCGACTGCCCGACACGGAAGCGTTTGAAGAGGACGCGACCGTGTGGTGCGATGCCCACGCAAAGACAACCTACTTCGATGTAGCCCTCCGGTTTGAGCATGGCCGTCTTGTGAGCTGGCGCTACTTGGTTCGTCCGTTCGATCTTCTACAACTTTTACTGACTCCGGAAGAACAGCGCGAACTCTTGCTCCGGGAAGGTATGGCGCGCCTTCACGTTCAAGGTGTTCGCACCCAGATGGCGAAAAAGTTGCGGCGGGAACCGACTGATGGGGAAGTGCTTGGGAAGCTTACCGTAGACTTTCTGTCCGATTGCACAAATGTGCCCAGCATAATGCGCTCGATACTTCAAGTGCGAACTGTGGAGGAGAGGTCATGACCGAATCGGAAGCACGAGGATGGGCCGCGCAAGCGTGGCGCGAGGCTGAAGCATGCCAAGTGATGCGCGACGCCTTCGAAGCGGACCCCGGGTTCTTCCAGGGCTACGTCGCGAACGTCGCGATGTTGCTGCACGATCGCTACGGCTTGACCGACATCTCGGTTCGGAACGCCGCGGCACGCGAGATCCTGTGGTTGATCTTCCAGGATGACGAAAAATGAGCACCAAGATACCCACAGGCTTTTGGGTCAGCCACGGGAATCCTGCGCGTCTGATGAAGCAACTCAAGAAACTCCAGCTCCAGCATACGGAGTGGGCGCTTGCGGAAGCCAGTGCGTATTTGCCGGCAGTGCTGGATTCCTCTGAGTACGGGAAGAACGAAGCCGCGCTTGCAGCCCTCTATCAATACCGTCTCATGGCCGATGTCATCATCTACTTTTTCGAGAAAAAGATTCTTGGCACCTATTTCATTCAGGATCACGCGCGGTATGAGTGGTTCCGAGGACAGAGGTGGTTTCGCGACTATCATTACCAAACTCAAGTAGACAAGGGTTCCCTAGTTTCATACAGGGAGTGGTGCAAGCGAGAGCAGGACTGGAATTTCCTCAATGTTCCAGCCGATGATGGTTTCACTTTCTACCTGGTGAATCCGGTGCAGCTATCGGTGTTCTGGGTGCAGAGTTGGCGCGACCGTAAGAAGTCTACCCGACCACGCCGATGAAACTCATCGCCGATAGAAGCGCGGACGCAGCCCCGGCAGCCCTTGTCCTGGCGCCGCGCTACTACAACCCCCAGGACGTGCTGCCGGTGCTGGAAGCTGACGACAAGATCCACGAGTTCTACGACCGCTACTTTGGCGGTCTGTCGGTGTATAATCCTTTACGGGGCAGGAAAGACATACCACATGAAGATTCCAGATCCGATAAAGCTTGATCGCGACGTTTGGAAAGTGTACCCAAACATGTGCGCACGCTGGCCGTCCAGAGATCCGAGTACGATTCCTGACCTGATCGAAGAACTCGTCTACCGCTTGCCCGATGGCGACCTCCATATTTCGCACCTGCGCGATGAGTGGAAGGTTGGATCCTGCCATTCCCACGACGCACTTACGGATTGGGTCCAGGGCAAGACGCTGAATGAGGCGCTGTGCCGTGCGCTCGTCAAGGCAGCGAAGCCGAAGGCGGCGAAGAAGAAATAGGGGGCGACATGTGGGTTGTGGCACGAGGAACTGGTGGACTAGGAATCACTGAGTTGCAACTGTGGTGGGGAGAGGACGAAGAGCAAGTCTGGAGGAAGGCAGAAAACCAACTGGAGGATCAGTTGTATGATCCTGACTGCGTCTGGTTCAAGGGTGAGTCCCGGGTGCGGGCGCACGACGCAGCCGAGTTGGTGCGTTGCCAACTCCCCGATCGAGTTACGAGATGAAGAGAACCCTCCTATTCGGGCAGCTCTACCCAAAAGGACTTTGGCGAGCTGCCCGATATTCGAGCGGAGCCCGAGTTGCGCCGGGAAGACATGAACGCTGACTACGAAGAATACATCAAGCTGCTGCACGAGTTGGTGCCGATAGATGAGGACGAGTCCGAAGCCGTGGATGCAATACTGGGCCAGATGGATAAACTTTGGAATCGAATGTCAGAGCACGAACGCCATAGAGCGGCGGATGTATCTTCTGGTTTGGCGCACGCTCGCCCGAAGTAGGCGAGAGGTAGAATGACTGAACACGATAAGCTGCGCCTGGTGGCGGACAAGTCCCAGGCATGTGGGGAGTTACTCGACTGGCTCGTGTCGAGTTTCCGCAAGGGCCTCACGCTGGCGAAGTACCATCGGCATGACGACCGTTGTGACCAAGATGGAGAGCGGCGCTGCGGGCTGCGGCAGGACGAACTGATTCCGGTGCCCTTCAGCATCAAGTCATTGCTGGCCGAATTCTTCGGGATCGACGAGTCCAAACTCGAAGACGAGAAACGCGCTATCCTCGCGGATATTGCCGCGAAGTCGAAGGCGGACGCCTGCGATCCACCCGACGCCTGCGCAACCCACCGGGCGCTGCTGGACCCAGTTGATGGCGAAAACGGATGGAAGCGGGAAGAGTGGGGCGACGCTACGGGATGGCCGGAGGGCAAGTGGGACGATGAAGCCTGACGGCATCAAGACCCGATCCCTCCAGCGCGACGTGCGGCGGACGGGCCTCGCGTGCCTGGGGCTCAACGTGGGGGCCTTTGGGGCGGTGCTTGCGTTTGTCGTGTGGCTCGGTCTGCGGGATCGTACTGCTGGCGTCTTGATGGGGGTTCATTTCGGTATCTCTTTGTTCCTCTTCTCACTGGCGGATCGACTCAGGATCGGGTTCCGCAAGCGCTGGGGATGCGACCCAGAAGACGTCAAGAAGGACTTGGGATGGTGACAGTCAACGATAGGAGATTGAAATGATTCTGAACTTGGATGAAAACCTGGAAGTTGTGCCTCGGAAACACGGTTCAAAGCGAGCGCTGGGACGGGCATCGGAAACGCTGGATCTGTTCAGTCAGCGACATCGCGAAAAGCCAAAAGGCAAGAAGCCAAACCTAATCAAGCACAACCTGACGGGCGAAGTCTTTCACCGCAACTGGGTGGACTACCTCACATACGCTTGGGCAACGCACCAAGGAATCGTTGTGACGCCGGACATCATCTGGTACACGATCCTGTGCGAGCTGACGGAGATGGTATCGAAAGATCCTGCTGCCTTTCGGGATTTGTTTACGACACGGGAGGACAAAGCCTTGGTAGTAGTCGTATCGGGCTCCATGGACACGATGCCGATGGACAGTTTGATTGAGGAACTGAAGAAGTACGTTCCTACCGACACCAGCACTTTTTTCCCCGAGTTCACGACTTCAGGTGAGCGCGAACGATTCGCACGGTACGCCGCTCTCGCCGACATGGTGAGTCCTTACTACTACTACTCCACGACTTTGTGCGGTTTTCCCGCAATTGACGTCCAAGGGTCGCGGGATGACTGGGAGCTGTTGCGTAGTTCGTGGGACAAGTTGCAGTCAATCTTTTTTCCGCGAATGGAGAACCAGTACGAAGTGGCGGCCGTCCCGTACAGCAAGCACAGCGGTAGCTGGTCTGGCAGGGACATCAACATTCTTGATACTTACGATCAGACAAAGACGCAACTCTATTGGATCAAGCGGGTTGCATCTTTGATCCACCGCATTGCCGATTCGTGGCAGGATCCGACCTTCTGGGGTCAGATGTACAAGTTGGACTGCGGGCGTGGGTCGGGTCATACGGAGACGGAGGTGGACGGCTGGATCGTGCAACTGTTCTCTACCGTGAGGGAGTCCAGTGACCCGAGCAGATTCCCAGCTCACGCTGCTTCCGTCAAGTACAAGCAGCTTGAAACAGGTGAGAAATTCGAGATGCGGCAGGGACTGTTCAGCAGTCGGCAAGAAGGAAAGTTTCTTCGCCCTGAGTTCGGGCATCTCATTTACAAGGTGGCCTAGTGCCGTGAATGAAGACGAAGGTCCCCTGACGGTCCCGTTCTTCCGCGACGGGAAGCGCGTCTGCCTGACGGTGCAAGAGAGCGAGTCGCTTCCGCTCGACGCCGCCCTGGCCCGCATCTACGCCGCACTTGATTCCAGGGAGTACCAGGCGGCTGTGCTGCTCGGTACGGATGGCCACATAGCTGCACTGTTCAAAGTAGTGGACGATTGTATCGAGATCATTTTCCGTAATGGTGCTGGCGAGTTGGTCACGTACCAGCGGGATCTGCCACCACGAGAGAACTGAGGCTTGAGCTACCGACACTTGCTAGACAAGAATATGAAAGATCAAGGGAACGTGTGCGCCCTGTGCGGTAGAAAGCTGCATCGGCGCAACGCTACCGTAGATCACATCATTCCAAGATCGCAAGGCGGCAAGGACACGCTAGAGAACACACAGGCGGTGCATGGCTGGTGCAACCAGCTAAAGGGCACGGGCAACGGGGATAACGTCCGGAACGCGACGGAAGCAGAACTGTTTCGCGCGTGCTCAGCTTGGAAACCCTCCAAGACTGTGAGTAGCCGATTGTGGCGCAAATACCAGGCGTAGCGCGAAGCACGGCGCATATTCCGGCGTGCGCTGGTGTATTATCTATGGAGATGCTCAACTTCCTCATCGTGTACGACCGGCCCGCGGGCAAGCTCCTGCGGCTGGAAGACTTCGGTACGCGGGGCCGTGAAGCTCTGGCAGAGCGCTTCCGGATTGATCGCGAGGAGGCTAGGGACAAGTCCCATGTCGAGGTCGTGGTGCTGCGGGGCGAGTCCTTGGCGGCGGTCCAGCGGTCGCACGGACGGTACTGGGGAAGGATTCTACCGTGACGATCCAGGGGCCACGCCCATCGTTTGTCGAGCGCATCCCCCCGCTGGCCCCCGTGGGCTACCCCTGGGGCTATCGGGGGCTGCCCGGCACCCAGGGCCAGTGTCGCAAGTGCGGGGTCGAATCGGAACTCGCGACCTGCTGGGCGCCTGGACAACCCTGGTGGCTCAGCCGCTTGATCGAGCGCTTCCTCTTCCGCCCGTGGGAAAGGTGCTGCTCGGACTGCCCTGGGCGCGAGCATCTGCACCGCCACTGCTACTGGTGTGGCGCCACTTGGATCGACGAGACCGAAGACACTAAGCGGTTGTTCGAGACGGTAGTGTAGGTCTGGTTGCACTACTGGTTGGTGTATTATCTCTGGTGGGGCAGTACGACGGAAGGGATTGGGGGGAATCAAATGGTACCGACCGTGAGTAAATCCGAGGCCTTGGTGTTCGGGGCCGTCTTGAGAGATCGTCTCATGTGGGTGTTGGAGGCCCGACGTATCAAGGTCTGGGACGCGATCATGGATGGGCGTCGCCCCGTGGATTTGTGTCGGGATGATGTGGAGGAGTTTCATCGTGCGGTCCGACAGGAGCGGGCGGTCTTCGACACGATAATGAAATCTGTGACCATTTGGTCGAACGGCTTGGTCCTGAGATGAGCATGACACCGAAAGAGACAAAGTTGCTGGGCCGCTGGCTACGCGGCGTCACGGTGGTGTTGTTCGTTTCGTGCTGGACGATGTACCTAGCGCTGATGCTTCGGGAACCCGAGGTCGTGCCGGAGTTACCCAAGGCGGTTATTGCGCTAGCCGCAAGCCTCATGATCTACCTGCACGGTATCGTCGTGGGGGTGGACATGTGGGATGCCCAGAGGAAATCAGGATGAGCTACTTCGAGCTTTGGCTCGAAATTTTGGCGGAGCACTATGCTTGGTATCGGGCCAAATCCATGGTGGCTTAGATCGAGTACCTGGAGGACCATCGCATTCTAGAGACGTTGTGCGCCAGGTTAATCCCGCGGAAAGAAACATGAACGAAAATGAAGGCCCGCTGATGGTCTACCTCTCCCCCGAGATCGAGTGTGAGGACAAGTGCTACCAAGGCGTCGGCTTCTCGGTTCCATCAATCAACCTCATGGTGTTCCGAGGGGTGGACAAACAAGGAACCTTGCATTCGTTCATCGACCTTGGGGGCAACACCATCGAGGTAGACGATTCCCTGATGTTCATGGCGATCGACGGCATGGTGCGGGCTGATGAAGTAGGGAAGGAAATGGAGGCGGAGGACGCCGCCTTCATGACTAAGATGCGGGCCGCCACAGAGCCGATCATGTGCAAGTCTGAAGTCCTTTTTGTATTGGACGACTTCAGTGCGGGCTGGAAAGACCAACCAAAATGAATGACAAGAACACACTCGTCCTCTACCACGGCACCAAGAACGAAAAAGGGGAGGACATTGGTTGTCAGGATGGCTACTGCGCCAGGTTCGTTTTGGAAATGTGGGGTGGCCTCAAGGACGCCGAATTCGTCCCCGGCGGCTACCACCTGCCTCCTCCCGACGTGCAGGGCCGCGACGTCATCATCGTGGACCTTAGCTACCCGCGCGTCACCCTGCTGGATATGAAGCAGCGGGCCAGGAGCCTGGTCGTGCTGGACCACCACAAAAGCGCGGCCGATGAGTTGAAAGACTTGGACTTCTGCTTTTTCGACATGGATCATTCGGGCGCGTGGCTGGCGTGGCAGTACGCTACGTGGATTCGGGACATCAAATCGGGAGTTCTGCTGTCGTTCGGCGACGAACCATCTTCGATAGGCTCGGCTGCCGAATCCTTCGTCGAGTGGATGAAGCGTGTAGTTTACGAGACGGGGTACATGCCAGAGGAGTATGGCCATCCTTCCCCTTTGCTCGTCCGGGTCGTCCAAGATCGAGACTTGTGGCGATGGAAACTTCCCAATTCGCGCGAGGTCAACGCGGCGATCCGCAGCTTTCCCATGACGTTCCAGTCGTGGTGGGAAAACCTCACGCAAACGAACGATCCGACTCCGGATGGAGATAGCTACCTGATGGCCCGACTGGCGGAACAGGGCACCGCCATCCTGCGGGCTCAGCAGAAACTCGTCGAGCAGATCGCCCAGGGGGCGAGGCCCGTAACCCTGCGGGGGAGCGGAACTGGTGTCTGTCTCTGCCACCATAAAATTAGTGAGCACGAGATGCAGGACAAGTACCGGGGAACGAAAAGCTTGCAGACTCTTAAGTGTACAGTAGCGGGCTGTATATGTGGGTGTCCCGGTGACCCATTCAAACCAAGGGAAGTGTTCGCCAGATTGAGTGGTCTCGCGGTCCGCACGTCCGTCCTCCGGGACGAGGTATGCGAGCACCTCTACCTGAAGCACGACATCGACTTCGCCGCGTGCATTCGGCGGGTGGAGGACGTGGCGGCAGAAGGACAACCGAAGACTGCGTTTGAGCGGTATTTGGAGGAAACTGACGATTTAGAAGCTTTGAAGTTCTGTATCTGTGGCCATAGGAACGGAGGGCATCAATTGTTTTTGGATGCCAAGGTCAAGTGCATGGTAGAGAATTGTGGTTGTACTGAATACGCAGAAGCGTACCAGTTCGTTGGCAGGGAGGTAATACCGCAGTACGAAGCCTCGCTTCGCTCCAAGCCGGAGCGCCTCGACATCAGCCTCTTGGCCAAGCGCTATGGCGGGGGTGGACATCCCCATTCTACAGGCTTCACGTTCCGCGCCGACACGCAGGATCCCGAGCTGCGCGCGCTGATGGAGGTGTAGCGATGCCGAAATCTACCTATTGGGGCACACGGCAACCATACATCGACCCAGACGTCGTGGCGCTGGCGATGGCGGCCGAGTTTGCCGTCAGCTATTCCGACCCCGGGGAGAAGGTGCTGCGTTCGGTGCCGACAGACTACGCCGCCAGCGTGATCCGGTACCTGATGGGGCGCGGCTACGAGGTAGAAGAAATGCCGCCGCTAGAGGTTCCACCCCCAAGGCCGGGCCAGAAGTTTTCGCACCCGCTAGAGGGCAAGACGGAATTTCGTGCCTGGAAGGTAGTACCGGAGGTGTAAGATGATCCCGTGCTTTTCCCACGCCCGCTCCGGCGAATGTCACTATGTCGAAAGATGTGAATACTGCCGCTACGTCACTGAGCGGGCGACCCTTGCCCATGAGCGAGCCCTTGCCGAAGGCTTCCGGCAAGCCCAGGAGCAAGCGATTGAAGCTTGCAAAGAATCGCAAGAAGATAACGCCCGGTGGTTTGAAGATCGCATGCGCGAACTCAAACCCCGATTCGCCAAGAATCCCAGCGGGGACTACACCCCATGACTCAGTTCTGGCCCCGCCTTCTAGCGGCTAGCGATGCTGCCGACTTCATCCAGAAGTTGGAACAGCAGGCCGCGGACTGCCGTGAGTATGGCCTACGGGTCCAAGTTGTGAGCGCAGAGTACACGGGCAGGGCAATTGTGCGGCAGCCGTTTCGGAAGAGTGCAAATGTACCAAAGCATCACTGGACCGCGTTCTTCCATATCTGGATATTCGCGACAGGGGCGGAAGAGGTGCCCGTTGTATCGCTTGACCTGGGGTGGGGTAATCCGGCGCCGGCCGAACTACTGGACAACAGACTGTACGAGAGGCTCAAGTCGTCATGAAAAGCCAAAATTTTCAACGGGTTGAAGCAGGGTACACGGGCGGTTGGCATTTTAGTGATGGTAACTACGACGGCCAGAAGATTGTTAGCGGTGATACGCACACGGTTGCGGCGCCAACCAGTTATGGCCCCCGTGCGCTCACTGGTAGTAACCGGGCGATTGATGCACTCCGGTACGGGTACGGCACTGTTGTCGCTAGGGTTGAGCTTCGCGGTGCCCTTCTTGTAGGAGACGGTCAAATATGCGCCAGCAAGCGTACCTATCTTGCTGTCGCGGAGGCGCGTGGGGTTCTGGCGGAATTTGCGGATAGGCGTGAATTATGCGCCGGATGGTTTGCGGAAGAAAAGCGGATGTCGAAGCGAGGCGGGGAGGAGTGGGCCAGGTTGGTGGGGTATAATGTGGAAAACGGATACTTGGAACGGATGCTTTTAAGATTGCTTGGCTTGCAGCCGTGGAGGTGGGCATGAGACACAACTGCAAGTACGGCGACCCTATCGTCGGGTCCTGGTGGTTCGGGTTCACCAGTTACGAGGATGACCCGCAGGGCGAATGGGCTGCGGCCTATTGTCTTGGGTGCGGGCGCAACGTGGGGCTCTCGGGGTTGATCCGCCGGTTCATCCGGTGGTGGAGGAGATGATGGAAAAGCTTCCAGAGCGCGTTCCGGGCATTCTTGCACTCGTTCTCTTAGCGGTGGTGATCTGGGCTGTGTGGCTGAATTTGACTGAACCGCAGGCGATTGCCGTGGAAGAGGATCCCCACTCGGACTCTCCCATCTGTTCGGATGTCAAGGACTTGCGGGATGCGCGTGTGTACGAGTGTGAAACTTGGAAGGGGACCGTCTGTCTAGTGGTGGTAAGCAAGAGCCGCGAGGGCGTGGCGGTGTCGTGCAAGTGATCGTACTCCAAGACTTGGTGCTCGCAGCCCTCAAGGGGGGTGCTAGCACTCTGGCGGACTTGCGGCGCGTTGTTCATGTACCCGACCGCCGCATCAGCAGTACGCTACGCGCACTCAAGCGTGAGGGTCGTGTGGAATACTGGGAGAAGAAGTGGACTGCGGTGGACCCGAGAACGCCGTGGTGGCGGTTACATGATGAAGTGGAGTCCGAGATCAAGACATGGCCGATTGGCGGAGTGCGTAGGTATCGCACCCTCTGCTGGCTGGAAGAGGCGCGCGAAGTAGGTAACAGCGAAGGACAGGACTGGGTACGGGGGGACGGGCTATGAGTGACGCGAGTCTGTACGAAGCCCCGAAGTGGTTTCACGCCCTCGGCGGAAAGCGATGGGAGGCAGACGGTACCCACCGTATGAGTTGGGGCGAGCTGACACTCCGGAAGCAGGCAACCTTCAGTATCAAGTTCTATCTGTCTGAAGAAGCCTTTGGCCTTCACACCGATCTGTTTGGGCTGTCGGTATTCTTCCGTGTTTGCTCAGCTTGGCGGAAACCAAAAGAGACGATGGACTCTTGGGGGTTCGGGTTCTTTCTTGGCGATCTGTATCTTAACTGGGGCTCACGAACGTGGCTGATTCACATGCCCTGGGATATGGGTGCAGCCATACGTTACGACCTTCTTCGTAAGGATGGAACTTGGGTTCCATTCAAGACCTGGAGCGACTACAAACGCAATGATCTCTACCGCGAAGAATTCCCCTATCGCTACACGCTGCGCAGCGGGGAAGTCCAGAGACGTTGCGCAGAGGTCACGGTGGATGAGCTGGAGTGGCGTCCCCTGCTTTCGAGGAAGCTACAAATTCCCTTTCCGCGAAAGATCAGGCGTAGTATCAATGTGAAGTTTTGTGACGAAGTGGGAGAAGGCTCAGGTTCATGGAAGGGCGGAACCATGGGGTGCAGTTATCTGATGAGACGAGGGGAAACCGCGTATGATACTTTGCGACGCACGGAGCGAGAGCGGAAGTTTGAGTAGTTCTCGGGGGAAGCAAGCCATGACGCTACAGGAAATCCTCGCATCCATTCCGCGTCTCAGCACCGTGGAGCGGTTGGTGCTAATGGGCGCGTTGCAGGAAGGGCTTGATCGTGAAGAAGTCGAGAAGATGCCAACGCTTTTTAGAACCTACTGTGAGCGTTGCCACAAAGAGGTGAAGTCCTACGGTGATTTGTCCAAGCCGTGTTCTGAACATCAAGGGTAGCATGTACGATCTCCTCTTCCGCGCCCTTTTCTTCTGCGATGACCCTACGCTGGGCCTGCTGCTCTGCGCGTCTATATCAGAGTGGAGTTGTTTGCGGACATGCGCTTATAGATCGCAGCACGCGATCGAGCAACAGGGAGATGACCAGATGGCTGCGATGCTGCGCGCAGAGGGAACTGATGGCCGCGAAAAATAAAACTGCCAAACGCCCTAAGCGAGCCCAGTGCTTAGTATGCACGGGCAAAGTGAAACTGGACGATTACCGTATGCGCGGCAGGTACTGGATGACAGTCGTAAAGAACATGATGGACGAAATGTGTCCAATCCACGTCATGTACTTCTTTCGCGGCAAACCGGACTGGAAGCGCTGACATAACGGAGCACCAATGAGTTACCTACACATTCAGAATCTCTACCGTTGTCCTCAGTTTCTCCACCAGCACGAGGAAGTCTACGCTCTGGAGAAGATCCACGGGACTTCCGCTTCTGTGTCTTGGAGGGAGAGCCGCCTTCACTTTTTCTCTGGCGGCGAGCCGGGAGATCCAGGAACTCCGACTCGGACTAGCGATCGTTTTGCAGGCTGCGAATTGCTGGCGGGTTCTGCCGCCGAAAGCGGGGGCGGAACCCAGCCCAGTTACTTCCGCGATCCGCCGAAAGGCTTTGAGCATGTCTACGGGTGGGAGGCATTCCTGGAAGACATGATCGAGGAAAACAACTACATGCGGACTCACCCAGATGCCGAGCCGGGTAAGCCGACCTGGTGGTGGGCAGCAAGCAGGAGAGACGCGAGACCGTTTCGCTACGATCCGTTCCGGTATAGAATCCCGGAAGCAGTCCCGTCCCGGCTCTACTACAGAGAGCAGCGGCAGGAGGAGTTCTGGCGAACAGCCGTGGAAGCCGGGGTGGGCCTGATGTTCATCGCTCTCGCGCTCTTGATCGTACTGGGCTGAATGATGACAACTTGGGCGCGGTTCAAGAAAGCAGTTTGGGACTTTGTGGAGAACGTACTAGCGGTTCTCTACATCCTGCTCTGGATCTTTCTCGTCGCCTTCCTGTTTTTCTAATGACAAGCTATCGCGTCGATATTTACCGCTGGGGGTGTAACTGCGGGTACGGCGAGAGTATGAGTGAGCGCGTAGCCGTAGACGCGCCACGCCGCGATCCTCCGGCCCTTCTCTGTGCCCGCTGCGAGACTCGGCTGCGCCTGATCTACTACGAGCGAGGCTGGCCGCAGGAAGACACCGAAGTGTGGAATTCTTGAAAGCGTGGGGTATAGTACAACCATGGCGAAAACCGAACTCTCCTACAAGCTGGAAGTCAACTTCTGGCAGGCGTATCCGAAGTCGAGGCGTTGGTACGCCGACCTTGTCTTGAAGAGCGTGGCTGGGGGAAAGAGCGGCGCGATCTTGCAGGGTAGAGGAAAGACGAAGAAAGAGGCTCTGAAACGATTGTGGGAGAAGATACCCGCATTCTACGAAGCCGCCGAAGCGTTCGAGCAGTTCAGGCCAGGGGAATAGTAAGTCCAATCCGAGGAGACATCATGGAGGTCGAGAACTACGATGGGTTGAAGGTCCGCTACCGGACATGCTTCCGGTCGGGGCTCAACTTCTACGACAAAAACAAAAAGCACGTTGCTGGACCCTTTCAGCCACTCCAAGTCTGGTTGAAGATCACGGGCAGAGAGCGCGGCATTACCGCGATCACGGAATGCCGGATCACCACGCCCGAAGGCATCGAGCTGTACGGCTACTCTTTTTGCACCGACATGGATACCTACAGCAAGAAGGTCGGGCAGAAGAAGGCGCTCGGGCAGGCGATGCGCTTGCTGAAGAAGCTACGAGTTGCAAGCTCTGCGGAGCTTCCTGTGCAAGAAGCAGGATTCACGTTCCTCCAGGAATTCCCGAAGCCGCTGAAGCTGCACTATCTGGAGCGGCCCCGCCTCTAGCCTTCCACGCGGGAACCGCCAAAAAGTAGAATACGCGATTCTCTGCGGCGAGCGCGGCTTGCACGCTTACGCTTGAAGGGCAGAGCTGCGGTAGGGATTTACTGGTGGCTGCCTATTCCGGCTGAGGATGGGTTTGTCTGGGATCTGACGTCTTTTCACGAAGGCGACTATCCCGATTCTGACCACGCAAGTCTTTGGCCGGTTGTGCTGGAAGAGCTACGGATGCTCTGGGAGAAACAGTTACGGGGTCTGGAAGGCCACTACGCCGGAATCCCACGAGGTAGAGTGTCGATGACGATGGGGGAAGGTCGTCCTGTTCCAGCTATCTACCACGGTGGCGACACACCGGAAGGAGGGGCAGGGGTCAGTAGGATTTGGCGCGCATTCAATCTACCGGACACCGTGCGCGTCTTTCCTGATTTGCATGAGCGCATGATTGCTGACGACCTGGGCATGGTAGAGGCGGCACTACAGATTCGCCTTGGCCTTTCAGTTGCCCGACCGGGAATTCGCTGAGAAGCGAAGCAGCGCCATGTAAGTTAGTCCTGTACTCCCGCTTCAAGTAACATAGGTGCATGCGTGCCTTAGCCTTACTCCTACTTGCGCACACCTTGCGGATTCCGATGTTGGCGGAGGCCAAGGCGCCGGCCGGTTTCTTCTGCGCCATCCTGGCCCTTCAGCGGACGACCTGCGGTATGGCTGACGAGCCGCAGATCGTATTCGACGTTTGCATGCAGGATCCTACCGACGCCTCGGAAGAGGAGCTGATTGCCTCTGGCTGGTGGCTGGCGGGCTTGGAGTGCTACGAGTACCAAGCCCTAGAGATGTCGATCGAGCTGCGGTCGGATGACCTCCTACCCCTCCCCCACTGGCGAAGTCCCTGGGCAGGCGGCGATTCGACGGGCATGCGTGATTGCTTAAGCCGCTGCCTGAGCAGCACTTAAGAAATCTTCTCGCTTCACAGAGGAACTTACAAGCGTATCCTCTCCACGAAGGGATAGCAGAGCCCTGCTTAAGACGTTTTTAGCCGCGTTGACATCTCTATCAAGGACCAAGCCACAAGCAGAGCAGTTATGAACTCTTTCTTTCAAACTCTTCTTCACAGTTGCTCCGCATCCACTACATTCCTGGCTGGTTCCTCTGGGATCTACTTTCACCACTATCCTACCAGCTTCTTCCGCTTTGTAGGACAGCATGTGAAGCAACATCCCCATTCCGACATCCTTGAAGCTACGCCTGAATCCACGGTTGAGCCCTTGACTCATCCCTTTCAGGTTCAGGTCTTCAACCGCAATCAGATCATAGTTCTGTACCAACTGCTTAGACACTCCATCAAGAATATGCTTCCGAGTTCTTGTAGCTTTCTGCCAAGCCTTAGCCAATACCTTGACTGCTTTTCTTCTACGGTTAGAGCCTTTCTTTCTTCTGGAAACCGTTCTCTGAGCATGCTTGAGCTTCTTCTCATTCTTGGCGTAGACACGTTGGCGTTCAATTACGATTCCATCTGAGGTAGCAACTAGAGCTTGCATGCCTAGATCAATACCAACGACCTTTCCAGTCGCGGGAAGAGGTTCTGGAAGGGGTAGCTCACAGGATAAGACTGCGTACCAACCGTCGGCTTCTCTTTTGACTGTGACCTCTTTGACCTTATCGTCTGGTGGAAGTTGTCGATAAGGATTCCAGCGGAAATGGCCCAGCTTGGAAAGATGCAGCCTTTGACTGTCAAACTTGAAACCAGACTGGTTGTAGGTAAAGGAGTCGTACCGATCCCTACTCTTGAACCGTGGAAAGCCCGGCTTCTCTCCACGCTTGATCCTTCTGAAGAAAGCCTTGTAAGCTAGATCCAGTTTTTGAAGGACAACCTGCAAGACTTTGGCGTAGACTGTGTCGTAGCCTTCTACCTGCTTGGATACGTGCTTAAGTTCTAAGGCTTGATCGTAGTAGCTGAGAGTCCTCTTATGCTGTTTGTATTCTGTAATACGCTGCTCCAAAGCGCAGTTGTAGAGAAAGCGGCAGTAGTCCAGGAGCCTCTGGAGATTGATCTCCTGAGCCTTGGTCGGTTGAAGCCGGAACTTGTAGGAACGCCGCATGGCTGGATGGTAGCACAGAGGGCTTAAGGAGTCACGCATGGCTCGACGGGATAGGTGCGTATTTTTGGAAGCGCGCTGTATAGTACGTCCGATGATCCAGTCCTTCCGAGTCAAGACGGGCTTTGCCGCGCAGCTTCCTGCGTTCAAGGGCAAGCTCAAGTTCAAGCCCGGAGTCAACATTCTCTTTGGGCCGAACGGGTGCGGGAAGACGACTGCGCTCAAGATCACGGGGGTCTACTGCGGGATCACGACAGGAGGCTGGTCGAAACACCCTGACCCCGGAGACATTATCGAGATCGGGGTTTTGCGGAGGAAGCCGCCCAATCTTCCAGACTGCTTAGCCATACGAGCACCGGGCCAGTGTACTGCAAATATAGAATGGGACGGGACTCCAACCTTTCTCAATGCAGCCGCGGATCGAGACGGGCTTTCCTTCTTCGTGGACCGGGCCGAGAATTCTGCCGATGGCATGACTTCGATGAAGGACCAGATTCAGGAGATCGCGCAAAAGCCGAGCGAGGGACAGCGGCGAATCCATAAGATTGAAAGAATCGCAGAGTTGCTGGATCAAGTTCCGGACCTTACAAAAAATCCAGATCGGAAATATAACAGCCTGTGGGTAGAGGGCTGGACAGCGTTCTCGGAGTACGTGAAGACGCTTCCACGGACAGGCCCGAGTACGATTCTGCTCGATGAACCTGACATGAGCCTGAGCCTGCCGAATCAAATGGTTCTCTGGAATGAGATCGTTCCCAAACTGGCGAAGCGTTTCCAGGTCATCGCAACCTCGCACAGTCCTTTCATTCTTTACAAGTCCTGGCACTTCCTGGACCTGCAAGAGGGGTATCTGGCGGAGTGCCGAGAACGGGTTCGAGCCTGGACAGAAATATAGCCAGGGGTGCGGAATTCTAAGATTGGCGCGGTATAGTAGAATCAGGAGGCAACTGAAATGCGAAAGTCCAAGTCGCGCAAGCAGGAGAAGGTGAAGAAGGCCAAGGAAGCCCGACGCATCCGGGAAGAGGGCAAGGTCGAGCACAAGCGCAAGGCGAAGTGGAACAGCGAGCTGGAGCGGCGGGGTGCCGAAGCCGTGATCGGGTTCGTGCAGACCTGCCTGTTCGAAGTGGATCTGGAACGGTGGGAAGCAGAGAACGCGGCTAGCGCATTGGCAACGGAAGAGCAGTCGGCCGCCTAGTGCTGAAAACATGTCGCGCCGATTGAAAACTATCGCGGCCGAAATCAATGGGGCTGGCCTTGGTCTGCGGGCTGAGATAGATCAAGGCTACTGCAACACCGATCGGAAACCGCGAGGCGTCCGGTGGCGGATTCCTGGAAAGGGACGCTACGGGAATCGGATTCGAGTCTTCACGGCAGGAGGAGAGGAAGTCTTGAATCACAACTCGGCCGAGACGTATCTTAACAATTCTGTAGTGGAACGCTGGTGGGCAGAAGTGCGGGGGAAGGGAATGTACTGGAACGGGATGAGGTGGGTGAAGGTCATCAGTTTGCTGATCTTCTTGTCCGCTTGCGATCGAGTCAATCCGAATTGTACGTTCGATTGCCACACCGATAGTCCCGAGATCCAGCCGGAGAAGGTTTGCTGGCAATCCGAAGTGGTCGATACGGATGGCAGACCCTGGACGGAGGTGTGCTGCCTGTACCTGAACGCGACGGAAGAGCCGGAGTGCTTTCTGGCATCAACTACTACCGGCCGAAGCAGGCAGCTTGCAGATGATCTTTTGACCTCTGCACTAGGCTTGTTGACATAAGCCCGTTACCCAAACTTTTAGCCTGAGTAAAAAGATACCGCTTCCGTATGTTTCTAGCTGCATTGAGATCAGCATGAATCCTGAACCCGCAGCTTCGACACTGGAAGCTACTTTGAGAGATCCGGTTTTTCTTGCTCCTGAACTTACACTTGGAGCATTTCTGAGAGGTGTACCGGGGATCCACGTAAACAACTTGGATACCTCTCATCTTTGCTTTGTACTCTACAAAGGCTTGAAGTTGGTCAAAGCTCCAACCGTGGAGCTTCCGGTTGAACCTCTTGCCTTTGGAGTTACCGGATCGGATCTCTTTCAAGTTTTCAAATACCAAGGTAGAACCCTTCTTACAAGACTGGACCAACTGCTTACTCAAGACACGGTCACAGTCACGCCGGAAACGTTTCTGTCTACCAGAGAGCTTTTGAAGATGTCTCTTGGCAGATTTTGTGCCTTTGGCTTGAAGGGAACGCCTCAGTTTGAAGTTTCTCCTTTCTACGTTCTTCCAGCTCCTCTTACCCAAAAACTTGTTCTTGGAAGTTACGGCTGGATGCGTGATACCAAGATCGACTCCGACTGTTCTCTTAACGGGTATGAACGGTTCCTCTTCACGGCTGACTACGACATGAAGGAAGTAGTTACCCTTCCTATTCCGGATAAGATCGGAAGAGCAGACTTTCCAGTCAATGTATGGAAGTTGAAAGTCAGGGACTTTGAACTGGACTCTTTGTCTGCCGGATACGGTTGCTAGAGCGGCAAAGCCTTCTTTGAGATTGACTGTGGAGGATCTTGAATCGTATCGGATGGGGCAGAGTTTGGACTTTGGACAGGCTACTTTCTTCTTTTTCCTTCTCAAGGCTTTGGCAGAGGCTAGAGATTCAGAAGCCCTGGTAATGCTGGATACGACAAGTTGAGAAGGAAGCTGAGTCGCCTCTCTTTGGGCACGGTAGACACCATGATGAATCTCGATCCGGTTGGCAGTGCTGTTCTTCCAGCCAAAGTTGCAGGCGTAGTTGTAAGATTGAGTATGCTGCTCCGAGGTGGTATAGAAGATAGACTTCTGCTCAGGAGTTGGCCTGAGCTTGAGTCGGAGGGTGAGCTGAATCATAGCCGATACTGTAGCACAGAGCGGCCTCTTCTGTCGCATAAAGGTGATAGTTTCCAGCCGCCGAAGACTTCATGAATGACTTCGGGTCCACGCGGGTACTTCCGCCCAAGAAAGAGCCCAAGAAGAAGCGAAAAGTATCTGAGATACGCCAGGCACGAGCACGCATTCTTGGACAGATCCACCGGCACACGAAGGCGTTGGAGTTTCTCAGGCAAGAGTTCGATACAGCGACGACTCAGGTGGAGCGAGAAGTGATCTCCGACTTCCTGAAGGACTCTGTTGTTGCCTTGAGAGCGGCGCATAAAGATCTGGAGCAGTTAGAAAGTAGAAAGGCTAAGCCTACCTAGTTGTGCTGGCACAACTACATGCGCCCTCCTCAGCTATCCGAGAGTGCGTTGACCATGACCGACATCGCCGGCCTGGAAGTAGAAGCTGGTACCGCAGAGCAACTCCGGGCACAAGCGGTCTGGGCTCCCGTAGCAGCGGCAGCATTCTGGGCCGAGGTCTGGTGGGATGGCGCAGATCGAGTATTCCGCGCCGACGTGTACAAGAACGGTATTCTAGTAGGAGGCGCAGAAGACGCGGACTTGTCCGTGCTCTACCGGACTTTGCGCCTGCGTTACGATTCTTCTAAGCATCCAAAATCAGCGCCGTGTATGGCGCACTGAGGGCTCGATGAAAAAAGCAGAAAAGCTCCAGCCTACAGTTCTGTCGCCGTTGCAGCCGTCGGTGCAGCCGGCCGATTCGGAAGAGCTGACGCTCGAACAACTTCGTCGCTGGATGGCGGTGGAGTTCAGCTACCTGCGCGACCGGATCCGCAGCGTCGAGGGTGACTACGACAAGATTTTGGAAAGGCTTGAAGACATCTCTGGCGAGATAGGAAGTACGGCTCAGCCTTCTGATGTGAACGAAGCCGTCCAGCCGATCGTAGATCGTCTGAGCGATATCGAGCGGACGCTGGACAGCGTCAGGGAGGCCGTCAAAAATGCCGACTGAAGCTCTCAACCCTGTCCATGTAGCCTGGACGAAGAACCAGGTCAACCTCCTCGCTATTGGAGAAATGTGGGGCTATCCGAGCGCGGGACTCATCTTCCGCCGTGTGAGTGAAGACACCCTCGCCTTGGTCGAGTCGATGCCGTGGAAGATCCTGGAGAACGCGATCGAGAATTCAGAGCGGGAGCTGGACATCCCCAGAACCGCGGTAGAGTACGCAGCTCACCAAGCACGCGCGATTGCGCAGGTAAGCGCCCACCTTGCAGCCGCAGGCTTCAAGTTTGAGGATCGGAGGACGTTTTGAATTCAGAAGAGGATGTCTATCAGGAGGACATGCAGCGCGCCACGAGTAGGCTTGAAGCAGTTGTCAACACCTGCATAGATGAGGGACATCTGGATCTATCCGACCTGGCTCTTACTATGGTGTATCTGGGCCGAAGCGCGGCGACGATCGTGTTGCGCAATCTTCCAGATTTCGAGCGGGCAGAGTATGCCAAAGCTCTGGCTAGAGTAGAAGCGGACGCGGAAAAGCTCGCAGACGTGGCAGAGCGGATAGACGAATGCCTGAAGATGCGCGGCGGTCGTGTACCCGTGATGGTCATCAAGCCCGCGCAAGCGTGAGGGAAAATGATCTACACGTCCCGCAAGAAAGCGATTCGCGCGCTATGCTTGATGTGCATGGGCGGTGCTCCCAGCGAGGTCAAGCGTTGTACGAGCAAAGAGTGTCCGCTACATCCCTATCGGATGGGGAAGAATCCCTTCAGTAAGAAGTCAGGGCAGTTCAAAAAGCGCGAGGAAAGTCCGCAGCCTTGAAGCTACTGGGTGCTCGATGGACGGCTCGGGTCAACTTTCTCCAGGTGCGCTGCGACTGTGGTAAGGAGTTCGAGCACCGCGCCGATCGCTGGCATATCAAGTGTCCAGTCTGCGTCCGAAATACCACGATCAATTCCGTGCGCAACCAGCCCCTTATCGTGCGTGACGCAGTAGAAGACGAAATTGAATTCATCCAGCGTACGCGCCCGCTGGTCAAATCCTTCATGGACGTGGTGAAGCGGGGCAGGGAAGGTACGTTGGAAGCCTGTCTGATGTTCCAGTGCGTCAACCCGAAGTGCCACCGGGTACGCTTCTCAGACGATGGCGTAGAACGCCCCTGCCGGAAGTGTGGGAAGGCGATGGATCCTGTCCGGACGCTGACGATGACGGCAGAGCAGGCTCGCGAGAAGTTAAGAGCCACGCACAAGGACTTGACACTATAGGCGCATAAGACTATACTGGCGGTAAGGTTGCGAACCGGCCTACGGGCTAAAAGGGGAAACGGTGAAGAAAAAGGGCGAGAAAGTTAGACAGCGGATCGTGAAGGAGTTCACGGTAGATCCCTACGCGGGAGGAGCTGCTCTGGCTCTGGGGGGTGCTCCGAAGGGGTACGTGTTTGAAAAGATGGAGCGACGGGGAAAGACGATGAAGGTGCACTACGTTACGCACAAGGCTGCGCCCTGACCGCTTATGTCAAGAATACATCCTGCTGCGGCAGACTGGGACGGTATCAGGACTGCTACACGCGCCCGCAGTACGGGCACGCTGGTCGGCCTCCAGCCGTCCGAAGATCCAGACGCGGGAAAGTGGCAACTTGTCTGCAATGAACACGGCGGGGTGATTTGCTTCGACACGCAAGCCGTAGCCCGGTCCTACATGGCGCACCCGGACGAGTGGTGTCCAGGCTGCCAGGAGAAAGAACAGTGAGTATCTACATTCTTGGAGCGTCGGACCCCGAGATGGAAGAGGTCGAGAGCGTGCTCCGGCAACACGGCCAGGGGGTTCTGTACGCGACCGTGGGCTTGTACCGCGTACATTCGGGCGTTGCCTACGCCAGCGAAGGCGTAGCGGATGCGGAACGAACGGTGACGCTCGCTACGTGGATCTCAACGGTGCCTGCGGGCGCGAGCGTATACCTGGTGGAGTGCGGATTCAATCCGGTCTACCGTGACGAAGCTGATGACGTATCGAGTTGTCGGGGAATTTCGATTCGGATGGTGGACCATCACCATCCGGGCGATCCCGGCTACGGCCGTCCTCCTGTCGAGTACCTAGCTCGGTCAGACGCTTACCTTGCTCGGGAAGGAGCCAACTCTGGAGCAGCGTTGGATCGCTGCTGCTGACCATTGCCTTGGAGCAGCGTACCGGGGCGAGTGTCCGGGCGTGGATCCGGAGTTGCTGGGAAGCTGGCGCGTATCTTCGCGTGCCGCGTTCCAGAAGCGCTCCGTACAAGAGTTGCTCGTAGATGTCGAGCGAGCGCGTGAGGTGCTACGTCTGGCACGGATTCGGGCCGAAGAATATCCCGCCCAGCACCCCCGGCTTGGTGGCACGGTAGTAGCGTATCTTCTGCCGGGAGCGCTCGGAGTCAAGTGCGGGGCGCACTCGAACCTGCCGTCCAACAAAGCTCCTGCGTGTCCGCACTCTGTAGAGTGTTGGGGCGATGTGCCCGAACTGCCGGAAGCGTCAGTGAGAGAGGGCATTCCGTTCCTTGCTATTCCCCGTCCGGGGCCGGACAAGCGGCGCAAGGTCGTACTCCAGAGTGCCCCGCCGGAAGCGATCGAAGCGTTTCTTCGCGGTGAGGGAATCGCTGCTGATTTGACGGATAAGTACGGGGATCCTGCGAGAGGCTTTGCAGGAGGCTACATTTGAAGAAAGCTAAGGGCAAGCATGCGGAGGATAGTATGCGATGGCGGCATGATGGCGTTGGCGACTATACCGGCTACCAGACCACCAATGGTCGGCCGGGTGGAATGGTGTGCTGGAAACTCTATGGTTACCGCGCCTATGCGTGGTGCCACAAGGAAGAGACCCAGCGTTCTTACAAGACGATCGCTCCTGCGAAACGCTACGTCGAGCAGTGGCTGAAGGCGCGCAAAACGGGCGCGTAGCTCAGTTGGTTAGAGCATTCGGCTTTTAACCGAGTGGTCGAAGGTTCGATTCCTTCCGTGCCCACCGGAAATTTTTTGAATGCGGTTGTATGATATTTTTGAAAGGAGACTCCATGAAATACGATTTGAGCACGATCAACCGGGAACGCCTGGAGAAGCTCCCGACCGCCAAGATTGCGGGTAGCTACCATCTCCAGCAGGATCCCGGAAATGGGTGCTACGGCGACCCGCCGGGCTATCCGACTTACTTCACAAAGAACGTCTACACCCCGGCTGGAAACACTCCTCCCAGAGGTCCGACGCTCATCCTGCTCGGACTTGTGATCGAATCGGCCGGAGACTCGTTCACGACCTGGGAGGCTCACAAGGCGAAGCGAGACGCGCTGCACCGGGAACTCTACATTCCTCTGCCCGAGGACCATCCGCGCGTTCAGGCTTGGATCAGCAGCCATTACCAGTACTCCAAGCACTGCTACTACGACCCGAGCGGTACGCGGAGAGGGTATACGGGAATCTGGCCGGTACCCTCCTACGAGTTGAAGCACTTCCACGATGATCCGCGCTTCTCTGATGAGCGGCGGACGAAGGAGAAGGCTGCGATCGAGCAGGCCAACTCCGAGATCATTGAGGCGCGGCGGAAGCTGGTGTACCCGGATAACCACAAGGCTGTCCGGCGTATTCGAGAGTTCTACCCCGAGCACCAGCCGTGTCTCGATCTGATCGAGAATCCCCCGCAGCGCTACCCGGGGGATTGGTGGGGGCGGTACGCGACGCGCCCGACTCCTGAAGAGTGTAAGCCCGTGGAGAAGATCTACAACTACCGCCATCCTTCAAGCGGAACGTGGTGCCAGTTCTGCGGGTGGTACGCGGAGGCTGCATGACGACTAGCGCACCTGTCATCAAGATTCCAGGCTGGGCCGAGATTCCGACGGGAGAGGTTGCCAGAGAGCTGGCGTACTGGCGGCAGCAGAGAGTAGACACGATCTGGCTTGTACCGTGTTACTACACGGACGGGAGTCCCACCGTTTCCGGGCAGCGAGGCTACCCGAACAATTCCTCTGCGCGTCGCTACAGCCTCGGCTATCAGCACGATGTAGGAAATTTCTAGGATTGGGCTTGACAGCAACGGGAGTACAAGCTAATCAATAGTGAGAGCGAACATGTCGTTCGCATCTAATCGGGAGGCAGCATGGATTTCAGGATCGAAGTTGCGAAGAGCCAGGAGTACCAGAAGGGCGTCGGCCTCGTGTCCTCCAAGGGTGGCCGAGTGACCCTGCACGCGGGCGACGAAGTGCTGTTCAGCGCGAACGGCACCGGCAACGTGACCGTGGGAGCGTCCAGCATTCCACTGGGGCTCGTCTCCGCGTTCGTGAAGGCGGCTTCGGCCGAGTCCACGGGAGACGGCGACGCACCCGTGAAGCGTCGGGGGCGGCCCGCCAAGGTGAAGGTGGAGGAGACGACCGAGGCGCCGAAAAAGCGCGGACGGCCTGCCAAGGTGAAGGCAGCCGGTACGGAGAAGCCGAAGGTTGCAAAGAGTGAGAAGAAGCGGCTCAAGATGTCGGCCGTCGTGGAGTGGGTCTCTGCGCAGAAGGACGTCGTGAGCCCGACCGACGTGGCGAAGCACTTCGAGATCGAAGCCGTGGGTGCGAGTGGCCACCTCAAGCGTGCCTGTGACGCGGGCGAACTCAGGAAGGTTGGCCGGGGCGAGTACACGGGCAAGGGTAAGAAGGCCAAGGCCGCTGAGGCGCCGGAGGAGGCCCCCAAGAAGGTGAAGAAGGCCAAGGCTGAGGAGGAGGAGGAAGCTCCCAAGAAGGTCAAGAAGGCCAAGAAGGTGAAGGAAGAGGAGGCAGCCGAGGGAGGCGGAGAGGACGACGAGGGCACTGCCAAGGCGGAGGCGTCGGACGATGATGGTGACGACGACGACAGCACCGACGATGATGATGGCGATGACGGTAGCGACGACTGAGTCCGCTATCAGCGCTTGAGAAACGGGGACGCTTGCGTCCCCGTTTCTATTTGGAGGATACCTTGAAGAAAGACAGCAAGACGCGCAAGATCACGATCTCGGAAGAAGACGGGAAGGGCGTGAGCATTACCTGGTCGGGGTTCACATCGGCCTACGAGATTTTGGGGTTCGTGGATGTCGCCGTGAATCCCCAGCTCATCCGGCAGAAGGTCATGCAGGCATTCCAGGCCAAGGCTGTGAGTAAGCCGTCTAAGAAAGAACCGTGACAGCCGCAGAGATCCTGAAGCTCCTGGTGCAAGCAGTCGGGCCTGCGGGCATCGACTATGCCGTCGGAGGCGGAGCCGCTGTGAACGCGCACGGCGTTGCGCGGTACACGGCGGACGTAGACGCATTCTTCCGCCCGGGAGATAGGGGGCGAGTGCTCAAGACGTTGCGGGAAGCCGGGTTCCAAGTGGACCGTGTTTTTGCGCCGCACCACTACATCGCCCTTCCTCCAGGTGCTAGTGGGGTGAAGGAACGTGTAGACGTGCTCTTCGCCGAGGACGAACCCGAAGCCTCGGCGATCGACCATCCCGTGCAGAAGACGTTGTGGGGGACGAACGCTCCTACCTTTCCCGTGGAACTGCTGGTCATGGCAAAGTTCTACGCCAACCAGCCTCTTGACCTGTGGGACATCCAAGCGTTGCACGACGCCGGAGCCTTCGAGCCGGCGACGGTGAGAGCGCTGCTGGCGATCGTAGATCCCGACGCTGTGAAAGAGTTCGACGAGATAGCTAGGTTACTTGTGGAATCCCGGAAGCCTAGGAAACGACCGTCGAAGCGGCAGTAGCGAACTCCTCGATACTAGGGTAAAGGGGGGTGCCGTGCGATCCATCTACGCCGGGATCATCGTCGTTTTGCTCACGAGCTGTTCTGCGTTCACGGCTCAGCAGGAAGAGAGCTTTGCGAACTCGGTCAGCATCGTCAGGGCCTTTGCAGAGGACTACAGTGAGGTGAACTGCCAAGAGTGCGCTTCGTGCGTAGCGCGCGTCTCTCTGTACGGGGAGGCGAGGGTGAAGGTACTCACCCTGACCATGCCAGAGGAATCGACCTACCGGATCTACGCGGTTGAGATCGATGACCTCGCCGCTCGCACGGAAGCGACCGCCTGCGACTGTACGGCAGACTCCAACCTGTGCCCTCCAGCCAAGGAGGCGATGAGCCTTGAAGCGCTGAAGGCCAAGGAAGTGGTCGAGCACTTGGACCGCGAGTCTGGCCCGTTGGCGCTGCTGGGAGGGATCTGGGGCGGTATCCATAAGGGCCTCGGCGGAGTATTCGGGAGCCTGTTTGATCTGCTCTTCAAGGAAGAAACTGCACCCGTGGAGCCGATTCCACCGGCGGAGCCCCCGCCTGCATCTGAGCCGGCTCCTGCCGTGGAGCCCGTAACCGAGGTATCGAATGGCTAACTCGCTTGACAACATCAAGGGCACGCTCGGCGTTCTGCTCAACGATCTCGGGTTTCGGGACACGATCAAAGACGAGATCGGGGGCATGCTTGAAGATCCTGAGATCCGGGATCTTCTCAAGGCGTTCGCGCAGGACATCTGGTTTGACATCGTTCACGCCATTCGCGGCGCCAAGATGAGCCAGGAAGCCCGTGACCTGCTCATGAAGAATCTGACTCCCGAGGCCAGGATCGAGATCTCCAAGGCGGACCTGGCGACGCTTCAGCGGGGCAACTGCGACCGCGAGAAGCTGAACGCGCTGCTCGGCAAGGTAGGCCAGACCTTTGGCGTACTCCTGGTCAGTGCGGCCAAGGCTTACCTACCTGTGCCTTGAGCGTGGCTTTTCGGGAGACGTGATGATTCTTGCCAGGGCTCTGAGTCTGCTGGGGCAGGGGCGAGAAGTTCCAGCCGACTTTGTGCCGCTACTTCAAGAGGTACAGCGCCTCGTTCACAGCCAAGGAGCGACGGCCAAGGATTCGCTTGCTGTGGCCTTTGCCGTGCAGCAAGAGCTAGGCGGCAAGATCGCCTATGGCCGTCTCCCAGACGGGCAAGTCCACAACTGGAATCTATTGCCGGGTGGAGTCGAAGTTGATCTTCTCAGCGGTCAGCTTGGTGGGGACGGCATCTATCCAACCGTTCCCATGGAAGCCGTGCGACCGATGCGGCAACTGCTAGGCCCTGGCGTAAGGGAATTCTGGGAGGAGATGGTTGTCAGCAAAGATCCGCGCGAGAAGCCGCCCGGATCGGGATGGCGGTCTAACGTGCCCAAGGTGCAGGCCGGCATTCTCGGACGGGCGATAGCTTTGCTGGGGATTAGCGTGACGGATCTGGAGTACCTTCAGCGGCCGGGCGCAGCCTACACGGTTCTGTCTGCTTACCGCCCCGACCCCAGAGCCGTGAAGTTCGATCCAAAGGTACCGGAACAGTGGGAGAGACAGCGTGACCGAGAGAAGGAGTTTCAGACCTCTCCGCGACCGGAGAGGATCCGTTGGCGGGATCGGGAGATCGAGGAGCGCACTGAAAAGGAAAACAGGTCGAGGGCCGAGAACCGGCGTCGCCACGGAGAGTTGACTTCAGAGCTTGAACGTCGAGGGTACTCCTGGACGCCAGTCTACGGATTCTACGCTGAGCGGGAGCGGTCGATTCTAGTAGAAGGGGTGGAGTGGCGTGATGCGGTGGAGCTGGGAAACTGGTTCGATCAAGAATCCATCATTTTCAAGCCCTCTGGCGGACCCGTGGGCATGTACCGTCTCAGGGATAGCGAAGTGATCGTATCGCTCGCTTTTGACGTCAAAGGGCACATCCCTGAAGAGGAGATAGGAAAGTTTCCTTCCCGGTTTCGTAAATTCGGTCCAGCGCTTGGATTGAACTTTGAAGAGCTGGGGATCAAGCTCACCTACTCCAAGTACCCGCTCTCTTGGAGAGACGTGGTACTTCAGAGTCCAGACGCTATCGTGACGTTCCTTCTTGGCTACCCCGGAATGGAACGAGAACTCCGCCGCCGGATTCCGGATCTCGAACAAATGCTTCCCACTTTGCCCAGCCGAGAGGCTGAACTTTGAACCGTAGCCGGTACTCGCGGAGGATATTCTTGTACGGCAAGCCGGCCGCGTAAGCTTCGGTGACCTCTACGAGCAAGCGATGCGGAGGGAACACGGCGGTCCAGAATCGGAACAACTCTGCGTCACGAGCACGCTCTTCATCCTGGGCGATCCAAGACTCGTAAGCCCGGCGCAGTTTTCGAGCTTCAATTTTCTGCTGGGCAGAAGGAATGTCGGAGAGGATGCACCCCCACGGAGTATGCGTTATTCGCGAGCCTGGCGGCCGAGTCATACGAATCCACTGTGCCCATGCCGACTCCCGGATGATGTCGCTCCAAGTGAAGCGGTGTGAGATTTTTTTTACTGGTTGACTCATGGCCGAGCCCTTCACTAACTACTACATGCGTGATTCCTTAACTCCCTTGTGATACACTCTAGCCGTGCGCCGTTCCTACAAGTTCCGCCTCCAACCTACCAAGGCCCAGGAGATCAATCTCCAGCGGCTTCTGGATTTCTGCCGCTTCCTCTACAACTGTGCTTTGGAACAACGAATCCTGGAGTGGAAGCAGCATAATAGAACTCTCAGCTTCTACGATCAGTGCCTAGAGCTTAAGTATGTTTCAAAGCAGGTAGAAGGCTATGACACGATCTATTCAAGAGTTCTTCACCCAGTCCTTCAAAAACTGGACAAAACGTACAAGGCTTTCTTCAGAAGAGTCAAGCGTGGAGAGAAGCCAGGCTTTCCCAGATTCAAGAGTAGGGATCGGTACGACTCCTTCACATACAATCAGTCAGGTTTCAAGTTTGACAGCAAAAAGCTACATCTTTCCAAGCTGGGACACTTCCGCTGGAATCCTTATCGGGAGCTTCCGCCTGATGCCAAGGTTAAAGAGGTCACAGTCAAAAGAGAAGCTGACGGCTGGTACGCCGTCTTATCCTGTGAGCTACCGCTTCCAGCTCCTCTTCTCAAGACTGGCAAAGTCATTGGCATTGATCTAGGCATGCAAGCTCTAGTCGCTACCTCAGACGGCATCTTGATTGAGCGGCAACGTGTTTACGCCAAGAACGAGAAGAAGCTCAAGCATGCTCAAAGAACGGTATCCAGGAGACAGAAGGGATCTAAGCGTAGAAGGAAAGCCGTCAAGGTACTGGCTAAGGCTTGGCAGAAAGTTACAAGAACTCGGAAGCATATTCTTGATGGAGTGTCTAAGTCTTTGGTCAAAGAGTATGATCTGATTGCGGTGGAAGACTTGAACCTGAAAGGTATGAGCCAGGGTCTCAGCCGTGGATTCAGGCGTAGCTTCAAAGATGTTGGAATGGGGATGTTGCTCCACATGCTGTCCTACAAAGCGGAAGAAGCTGGTAGGATAGTGGTAAAAGTCAATCCCAGAGGCACCAGCCAAGAGTGCAGCGGATGTGGAATGACTGTGAAGAAGAGTTTGAGTGAAAGAGTCCATATCTGCTCTGCTTGTGGCTTGGTCCTTGATAGAGATGTCAACGCGGCTAAAAACGTCTTAAACCGGGCTCTGCTATCCCTTCGTGGAGAGGATACGCTTGTAAGTTCCTCTGTGAAACGAGAAGGCTGCTTACCTGCTATGCAAGTGGCGGCTTAAGCAGTCATGCATGCTGACTACTATACACCTGCGCCAGAGAAAAACGCGCAGTTACTTGAGCGTTTGGCCAAGTTGATGCCAGTGGACTGGGATGAATACCTCGAAGCCGTTGCTACTGCTTACGAGAAAGCGCCTGCTCACGATGCGTCTGCGGTGCCGTCCTACCAAGCACTCGTAGCTCATCTTGACAAGCTTTTCCGCAGGATTACTTCTAAGTTTGAAGTGGAGTATGTGGACGAGAATCCTTACGCCAATGCGGAGGAGATGGTCGAGGACGTAACGCAGAACAACCGGCTCAAGGTATTCACCGGAGGTCCGGAGCACCCTTTCTTTACCCAAGATCAGAACCTTCACTTTCGGGGTATTTTCATGTTATGCTACGTGCATGGACACTCTAAAGATATGTAATCGGTGCGGGACGGCTAAGCTACGCAGAGAATTTTACCGTACCTACGGGAAGTGCAAGGCGTGCATGCTTGCCGCCAAGCGCAAACGGTATCACGAAGAGCCCGAGTTTCGAGCGAAGGTCTTGGGGCAGGCGCGTGAGTATTTCAAAGCTAGTCCCGAGAAGTTCCGAGAGTACAGCAGGCGACGGGGAAAGGATCCTGTTTTCCGGGAGAGGAGACGAATTTATTTGAAGCAGTGGCGGCGAAGCAAGCGCTACGAAGCTCTATGCCATTACAGCAAGCTGGATCACCCTGCCTGCGCATGCTGCGGGGAAGAGCTACTCGAATTTTTGTGCTTAGATCACGTCCGTGGAGGGGGTGGGCAGCATAGAGCTAAATCTCGGTACAGGGGCGAGATATTTCACGAGCTTAGAATAGAGGGCTATCCGGAGGGTTACCGGGTTTTGTGCTGTAATTGCAATATGAGTCTCGGTTTGTACGGTTACTGCCCTCATGATAAACGGCGTGCATGACATCCTTGCACATCTAGCCGGATCCTTTGATTTCTCAGGGCGTGGAGAAGTCGCAGCCTACAACCGGCATGCTGCGACGGTTCCTCCTGCCGCGCTGCCAGCGCTGTTTACGGAGGTCGTGGGGCAGTCCGCGGTAACGGAAAGGCGTGGATATTTCCCGGAGCAGAAGATTGCTATTCTGCCAGGGTTCGACTACCGGAGGCTTGGCTACATGGACACGACTTCAAGGATTCGGCCTCACCGGCGAGAGTCGCGGTTGAAGCATCTGCTCGCGCACTGGTGGGATGAAACGGATCCCGCGAACGTGGGTGAGTACGGCAAAGTCGAGCCGCTCATCGAGGACGAGGATCCGAAGACCGGGCACCGGCTTGTCTGGGAGGGCGGGCACGGAATCAAGGTGTTTGACGTCGAGGACAATCTGCAAGGCTACATCTGCACGGGAGATCCTGGCGAGTCGCCTGAGCCGTCCAGAGTCAAGAGTGTGATGGACTGGGCCATTCGCATGAACTACTACCACCGCTTGCGGCCGAGCCTGAATGATTGCGAGCACGGGCCGGTACAAGCAGGCTACCTCAGAAGAGCAATTCGTCTTTTGGGGCCGTAGAGAAGTTAGGGTTGCGATGCTGCCGGGCAGCCGCTCGAACTTCAAGTCGAGGCGCTAAAAAGGGTTCGACGCAAGTCTACGCAGATCGTTGCTTCTGGTGAGGCCGTAGAGGCTGCCCGCGCGTAATCGTGATTCTGAGGGGTATAGTAGAAGGGCGGCAGTAAGTGCCCGGGGGACTGGGAAGCCCTGGCGCCTGCGCAGCGGGATGTAGCCACACACTCCTGTAGATCCGGTGCGGAGCCGGGCCTACGAAAGTGGCATGCTGCCGCCCTCTTTGCACTATCTTCTAGCCTACCTCACCAAGCCTATCTCTGAGATCGCGATGAAACGTCTTCGCAAAGTTCAGGCGGTGCTTGATAGAGCCGGCATGGCCCTAGGCCGTGTGGTCCTGGATGAAGACGTCTCTTCTATTCTGGACAGCTTGCAGGCCGTGAACATCACCGTCAAGGCTGTACCGGGGGGAATGAAGGATCCTCAGATCGCGAAGACGGTCGCTGCTGGGGAGATCGTGATTACTTCTAATGCAGGGGATTTCGTGTTTCTTGCAATGGAGTATGAGTTGGGTGTTATTGTGGTAGATCAGCGGATCCTGGCAGATTCTAAGAAGGCAGCCAAGCGCATTTCAGATGTAATCATCCGGTTCAGCCTTTGGACAAGGCCAAAGCCGTGGATGGTGAGAGCGGGGTTTGGACAGGCCGAAATCGTTGACCTGACCTCTGTGCGGGAACGGTAAGGCCGGAGACGTTTTTGGGCAAGCTCTGCTAGACTGCACGCTATGGAACGGCTCAAGAACTTGGCGAATCGCTTGGCACCCACCGCCTCTCTCGATGAGGTGATGGCGCTCAACTCGACCTTTCTCCGCGAGTCTTTCCAACGACTCCATATCCGAGCGGGCGGCAACTTCGCAGCAGCGATGAAGGATGCCGTCAAACTCTTGAACGCTGCCGGAGTTGAGTTCGTCTTGATCGGATCCAATGCGCTGCACGTCTACAACTATACGCGAGCGACGAAGGATATTGACTTTGCCGTGGACTACAACGCGCTCACTCCAATCATGGCGCTCTCCAAGAAGTACGGGTTCGACCGAGTCACGGGGGAGGGCGGTAACCTGGATCCCGTGAAGTTGCGGCACGCCAAGGAAGGCGTTGTAATCGAGCTAGTGGTGTTCCATCCTGACAAGCTCGATGCAGCGATGAGCGGTGAGTCCGCGCGTACGGCCGTGCATGGTACGGAGCTTCTCGTGCCCTCTCTGGGGCTCTTGCTGGGCTATAAGCTTGACTCGAAGAGGGTCAAGGACCAGGCCGACGCCATCCAGTTGATCCTGCACAATCCAGAGCTACGCCAGCCGAATTCGGATCTACGTCGAGAAGTAGAAGCTGTTCTCCAGAAGTTGCCGAATGGCTCGACCCTGCTTCAGAGGCTCCAGCAGGCTGTTCACGCAGCCGAGACCGAAGAAGCTCCCTTCGAGTCCAACCCGACTTAGCGCTTTTCAGTTGCGGTCCTGTAGCCTCGGATGCGGCAGATGCCGTGTCCGATTTTTTGCGTCGAGGGTCCAATGCCTGGGATTCGTAGCGAAGACGTTGTAGCAGCGATCGAGGAACTCTTCCCCCACGAGGCGATCTGGAACTTGGACCATGGGGCGGACGCTCGCTACGGACGTTACCTTGTTCCTGATGTAGTCGTAGGACGCACCGATGTCGAGTTTGACGTATGGGAGTATTGGAATGATGAGGACCGTCCAAGCATTGACGGCGGGAAAGATATTTGGTCGTCAGCGGTAGACATTGTCCGAAAAGATCATGGCGAGGAAGCGGGGAATGCTCTTGAAGAGGCAGACCCCGTAAGCAGTAAGTTTGACGGCGATGAACTTGAAGCAGCTTTGAAGGTTGTGCTGCCCAGTCTGGATCAGGCGAAAATCGACGTCCTGCTATTTGATAGCTTGCGGGCGTGGAAAGAGGAATGGTGGAACGGGGTAGACTGGCCGGACGCTGATCCCATGTACGCACTAGGAGAGGAGTTTCTAGCTAATAGTCAACATAATTGGATAGTCAGTGCAGATGCTGGGGTGGTAATGAATTTGGCGCAAGGCTACTCCAACCGCGGCATTCCCACTCTTGAGCGTTTCATGGAGATCGCGCAAGAGAAGCGCGATGAGGCAGAAGAAGCAAGAATTGAAGAAATAGACATTGACCATGCCGGTAGCGCCGACCACCTTCCGCGTAGTGTGCAAGAAGTAGAGAAGCAGCTTGAGGGCCGGACTCCCGATGAACAGCTCATCCAGAGTGACATCGAGGCTTTGCTCCGCAACGTGCCGGGTTACATCCGGCGCGACATTATCGCACGGATTGGAACAGAGGCGACCGTAGCCGAGCTTCAGGAAGCGGTAGCGCGCCTAGATCCGATGACATTTCATGTCGAGCGCGGCGAGAAGGAGTACAAGGGCGCTACAATATCAGACGTGCCCTATACGTTTGCGTTCTACCCTACCGATGAAATCTGGAATGCAGTTGTCGCAGACGGAAAACAGATTGCGGGCGAACCGGGATGGGTGCTGGCGCGAAAGCTGTACGGCCAAAGTTTGCCAGGTCACTACGGCGAAGCCATTGCCTACATCCGCATCGATGGTGAACCCGAGTGGATTGCTGTTCCGAGCGTGGGGGAATCTGGCAAGGCGTGGGTGGTGGAGAACATTCAAAGCGATTTCATGCGCAGCATCTACCGCTACCTCGATAAAGAAGTGATTGGCAAGTTGGCGGTGGATTACAAACTGAGCAAGCAGAAAGTCCACCGGATTGTAAATGCGCTGATTAACCGATTCTCCGACTGGACCGATATGGTTATTGATTACTTGGAGGATGCTGCACGGCGTAACAACATTCGCTATCTGATCTGGACGAATGCAGAGATCCAGGCGAATCGGTGGGGCGGCGCATCAGACGAGACGCTGGAGCGCTTCTACGAGAAGCTGCCCGCAGAAGAGGGCTTCAAGAAAATTGAAGACCCGATCAAATTGTACGGGGAAGTGTACGCGGACTTGTGGGTGAAAGATTTGGGCGCCCGTAAAGGCGCCAGTCGCTTGAAGACAGCGCTTGGCATTCTTGGGCAGGAAGATCTTCAGCCGCCTGTGTACGAGCCCCTTATACCGACGGATTCGCGGCAACTGGAACTGATTCCGCTTAATCCTGCGGAGCAGGAGCGCTTGCAGCAGGAAGAGACTCGTCGCCAGCAAGCTTTTGTCGCGGAAGTCCACGACTATCTTTATGATCTTTTCTGCCAAGAAGAGCCGGGCAAGTACAGAATGGAGGATCCGAGCGAGGATCTTGTAGAGGACAACTTTGAACAGGAAGTGCGGAGCCGTGTAGAAGACATGGACGAGTCTGACTATAAGACGTACGCGGAAAATAACAGTCTGGCCGAAGACGCAAGAGCGCTAGAGGGATTCTACGAGTACCTCTTCGCTAAGAATCGTGTGAGCGCCGATGACGTAGAAAAAGTTTTTGGTAAACTGGATCCTTCTGCGAAGGCTAACTTTTTAGAAGGAGAGTCGCTTCAGGAGGAGATCGCTAATTACGGCGTTGTCAGCACGATGGAGTGGTTATCGAAAGGCTACAATGTTGACTGGGTCAAGGAATTCAGCAATGAATGGCCGGCTTTTATTGGCGACTATGCCAGTGACGAGGACCTAGAAAAGTTCATACGCGACAGCCAGGGCGACTGGCTCAGAGGGTTGGCTCATGATTTTGCTGTCGAATCACTGCTGGAACAGCTAGACGAGGAATTGGGCGATGTACTCCCCGTGAAATACGAGAAGCTGCGCAGTCTATGCGAGCACTTTGACACGCTTCCGCCGCTGCTTACAGCGGCTCACGCTATCTTGGACTCATCCGCAGCTTTGGCGCCAGGACTCGACGATGTCGTAGAGCACATAGAAGAGGAGTACAACAGTTTAAGGAGCAAGCATCCATTCCTGCCCGCGACCATAGGCGGTGCAGGTGCAGCATCTTCAAAAGTGGAGTACGTCCCCGGAAAAGAATTCCTCCGCACCCTTCTCAAAGAGGTAGAAGTGGCAGGCGGTGCGATTCCATTCCGGGAGATCAAGAAGCGCTATCCATGGATTGAGAACTGGTCTTTCAAAGATCGTATTGTCAAAGGCAACAACGTCACCACGCAGTCGATCCAAGCCTACCTGGATAGCTCCGGCAATACGTTCGATGTTTCTTACAAGGGCTGGACCGGACTCCAGCGATCTAGGAACGTCAGGCAGACCGTTCTCCGCCTGGACATGACAGAAGAGATGTTGGAGGGCATGACGCCACCTGCTCGGAAAGTCATGGAGTACCTGCTGAAAGAGGGCACTTACGCGGGTCATCCCGTGCGGAGTCAAGAGACGATCGGCTGGGCGAGAATAGACCCACTCTCGGATACGGAATGGTTTGTGGACGAGATTCAGTCGGATGTGTACGAGCAGTTTTTGAAGCTCGACGAGGTGCTAGCCGGTGTCGCAGATGATTCAAGGGACTTGCCGAAAGGCTGGCCTACACTTTGGGAGAAGGGGCAAGATGTAGCCGATCCTAGTGCGATGTACCGCAAGGTCAAGCCTCAGATCGAGAAAGTGCTGGGGCAGTGGGAGTACGCACTCATTCAAGCCGTTGCTGAGGCCGCAAGGGAGAAGGGCGTCAAGATGCTCTACCTTGCTACGGACGATACTTTGCGCATTACGCGCGGCGGCCTTCTCTCCGAGGGTGGAATGCCAAAGAGTAGAAAGGTGCGGCGCTACTACGAGAAGCTGCCGCAGCAGATGGGATTCCAGCCGGGAGAGATTTCGTTCGTTCCGCGTGGTGACGAAGAGGAGCAAGAGCACACGTACCGTATCTGGCAGAAGAAGATTGCTAGTAAGATTTCTCGTTTGGCTGCCCGCATTGGGCGTCCTCCCTTCCGCGCATTCTTGGTCGTGCCGAGCGGGATAGAAACCCGGATCTGGTGAGCCAGTGTATGAGTGCTCTCCGCCAATCCATCAAGCTCCTGGCCGGAACGGTTACGCTCTATCACGGCGTCAGAGAAGAGTTCCTCGACGAGAAACTAGAAAAAGGACTGTACTACCCGTTTCTTGTAGACGACCCGGATGCTGCCGAACACTGGGCTAGAGCGTATTCTAGTGCGGGGGGGTAAGGACGCTGCCGTACTTGAAGTTGAAGTAGACGCTACTCGGCTTATTCCAGATTTTAACGTGGGCGGTTCTGCGCTCTGGGAGAAGGTCTTTGGGGAAGAGGAGCCCCAATACGATATTCGAGATTTTTTAATCCTTAACGGGGAGCAGATACTTGAACAGGTAAAGGCGGCGGGAGTATCTTGGAACTCTGCCATTGATGATGAAACCGGAGCCTACTCTGCAATCTACATTGGCAAGATTGAAGCGAGCCAGATCAACGTAGTGTATCGGCCCGGCTGGGAGCGACGATGAAAGAGATCCAAGCAGTCCTGAGCCTGCTGACTGCCGTAGATGCGCCGGTAAGTGAGGACGACTTGAGCAACGTCTTGAGCGTCTTGAGGACGCTAGACGCGGACCTTGAGCGGATCGACCTTCGAGTCTCGAACGTCGAGGAGGTGCTCAAGGTTATCACGACGTACCGAGGCTTTGAGGGCTAGCGCCTCCACCTTGGCGTTTACCTGAGTGAGACGGGCATTGATGGACCGAGCACGACTAGAGATTCGAGCAGCGCGCTCAGCGATCTCCTGGAGAACTTCTGGATCTAGTTCCACGAGAGTAGTATAGTAAGAATCCTGAAAATGTCAACTTACCCGAAAGGCCGATCCTTGCAGCGCTTCCTATCTCTGTTGACCGCGCTTGCGCTGACAGCTTCTTGTGCTGAGCTTGCGGATATTCTCGTGCCCCCGGACGAGCAGCCGCTGCTGAGCTACAAGCAGCGGGGGATTCACCTGCACCCTAGTGGAGCCCTACCAGAAGATGTTCCAGCTATCATGGCAGTCGCTTCGATGATTCGCATGCAAGTTCCAAAAGATACAGAGAGTTTCGTAGAAAGACTGGTAAAAAACTCTCCACTGAATGCCAGATTCTTGTTGATCCTTACATCCTCTACAGATCTTACACTGGTGGACAAATTTCGCGACGACAGCCGGGTGATAGGGTGGGAACTTGAAAACGAAGTAGACAACTGTGCGGCAGGATTTTTATGCTGGTCACTTGGGGAGTACCTAGACTGGTTGCGTGTGATCTCTCCTGAGATACGCAGGCGCTCGCCGGGGAAACTACTCGTTTCTGCGGCAACGCTTCCACCGACCTATGAAGGAAAGTTACGGCTGAATGAAGAGTTTGTGAAAAGAGGAGGTCTTGACCTGGTAGATGTGTTCGGGCTGCATGTGTACGGGGACTCATGGGAAAGGGTGCCTGCGGTTGCCGAGCTGGTGGACGATGTGTGGAAGAAGGGCAAACAAGTCTGGGTGACCGAATTTGGCCGTCCGAAGCGCAACGAGCATCTCGACTACTTCCGGCAGACGCCCGCCGTGTGGGCACGGCTGGGCGTGAAAGTGGATTTGTGGACGTGGTATGCCTGGCGTGAAGAAAACGGCTACGGACTTGTAGGCGGAGCAGACGGTGATTCTCAACTTTTAGCTGAGCTTAGAGCTACGAGTAGGGCGCCCTAATCGGCTGCTCCGGACGGTATAAATGGCTCCACGGCTTACTAACTTTGCAGAACGCTTCTTGAGTTATATCCAGGAGTCCGAAGAAGGCTGTCTTCTGTGGAGCGGGTCTAAGGCTTTAGGTTACGGAAAGTTTTCTAAGAATGGCAGGCCGGTTGGAGCGCATCGAGTAGCGTGGGAAATGTTCATGGGGCCTATTCCACCGGGCTTAGTAATAGATCACATGGTTTGTGGTCGGAGGGACTGCGTGAATCCAGATCATCTTCAGGTGTGTACACAGGCAGAGAATATAGGGCGCGGGAAAGCCCCCTCGGCTATTGTACACCGTACCAATATCTGTAAAAAAGGTATGCACGCGCTAGAAGGTGCTAACGTATACTGGTACCAAGGCCGTAGGACCTGTATTGCCTGTCGTACAGAGCGCGATCGGATCGAGAAAAGCACGGACGCCTGGTTGCAGGCTAGTGCCGCGAGAAAGTGCGAGAGGTACGCTAAAGACCCTGTCTACCGGGAAAAGGCAAGAGCCGCCTCTAAGCTCTACTATGAAAATAATAAGCTATTTATTGCCGTTAAAAACAAGAAAAAGCGTAGACTGCTTAAACTCTCGGAGAAGTGAACTACTCCTTTTACTGCGACCCAGACTACGCGCTAAAGGCCAAAGACGGTTCTGACAGTCCGCTGCTGCGCGCTCTAAAGTGACGCCGATGAAAAAGAAGCGCCCGCTCTACACGAAGGTGTGCGATATGTGCGGGAAGAAGTTCAAGGCAGGCTTTGCCGTTAAGCGTTGTACGAGGACGTGCCGCAAGAGAGCTGCTCGTAAGGTCGCGCAGAGCATTGCGCGGAATTTCAAGAAACCCCTGAAACCTCGTGCTTTCCCCAAAGTCGTTAACTGCTTGATCTGTAGAAAGCCGCACACAAAAACTTTGCAGTACGCCTGGATCCATCCGCACTGTCACAGGAATGTGTACGACATCTGGGCGACTTCTTGGGAATCGCAATACCGCCGCGCAGAAAGAGATACGGTTTACTGATATGGAACGATTGCGTAAAGCCATTCAATGCTTAGGCGGGAGCACTCCAACTAGGCTCAAGCGCCGGGGCCAAGACGTTCCCCAGCAGACGCTCTCCCGGCTGGAAGATTCTCTGCGCTACGTTCTTGGAGTGTACGAGCGGGAAAACCTCGACCAACTTCCTTGGCGGGAGTTCCAGCGCAAGTTCCAGAGCATCTCGCAGAGGTATACACAGCAGCTCACAGATCTGAGAAAAAACCAGCCTGTTGTGAAGCGCGAAGATATTGAAGCCTACCTAGAGCACCTGGAGCCGGGAAGGTACGAAGTATCCTACGGCAAGTATCACGATCCCGAGACTAGCTACCGGGATGCGAAGCAGATCGTCATGCAGATCAATCGTTCCGCGCATCTTGATGAGCTAGTCGCCAAGTACGAAGAGTTCGAGGAATTCCTTGACGTGATCTACAAGGGTAGCCATTACTCCAAGCATCCGGTTAGAGAGAAGACTGTTGGCTGGATCCGGCTGGACAAGGTCAGTAACGATCTTCTCCTGGTAGACGAAATCCAGGGCGACGTATTCACAGCGTTCGATCAGGCCAAGACGATCTTGACGCACGAGACGTACGAGGAATTCGTCGAGAGCATTGAGAACGTGAAGGTCCGAGAGCAAGTGCTGGAGAAGGTGGAGCCGTGGCGGTTCGGAGCGACCAAGGCCGAGTTCGAGCGAAGAGGGTTGACGATCGAAGAGCTGGACAAGATGAAGCGGTACGCGCTCTCACTTTTTGCAGACTGGGCTGAAGAAGGCATGGCGACGCTGCTTCAGTGGGCGAGATCGAAAGGAATTGATCGAGTTGCGATCCACACGGAAGAGACGCTGCGGCAGCGGGATCCTACTCTGGACGCAAACAAAGTCACGATCTACTACAAAAACTTGGCTAAGTCCTACGGATTCAAGGAAGAGACGCTCACGATTGGAGATCGGACAGGCAGGTTCTTGGTGAGACAGGCATGTCGCCAGTAGTCGCCATTCTACGCAAGTGGGGCGCTCCGCGCGATGAAGGCGGCGAGCTTTCTCGTGACGAGGAAGGTCGTGTGCGGTGGGGCAAGCGCGCAGCCGGACTTTTGATCCGGCGAGGCGATGGTAGAATCCTGCTCGTGAAGCGCTCGCAAGACGTGATGGATCCAGGGCTCTGGGGCATTCCCGGCGGGAGAGTAGAACCTGGTGAGAGCGAGTGGGCAGGCGCAATTTCAGAAGCGGAGGAAGAGCTTGGCGGGCTGCCAGAAGTGCATAGAGCGGGCGAGACGGTATATCGTTCCGGCGGTTTCGCATACACTACTTATCTGGTCGAAGTGGAAGAAGGCGCTGCGGAAGCGATGTCGCGCAATGTAGCACTAAACTGGGAAAATTCTGAGTGGGGGTGGTTTAGTCCAGAGGCTTTGCCATCTCCTGTGCACCCAAATGTAAAAGCGCTCTTATGACAGAATCGGAAGAAAGGTTTTGGGCGAGGGTCCGGAAATCGGACGGATGCTGGCTATGGAAAGGTCCTACTAATGTAAAGGGTTACGGAAAAACTTCTGTAAACGGTACAGCAGTGTGGGCACACCGTTACTCTTACACCGTCCAGGTGGGACCGATTCCAGTAAATCTTCAAATAGACCATTTATGCCGAGTTCCAGCATGCGTAAACCCGCAGCACTTAGAGCCGGTAACTCCGAGAGAAAATTGTCACCGAGGGAGGAATCCTTTTATTATAGCGCACTTAAATAATATGTGCTTGAAAGGTTTGCACAGGCTTGAAGGGTCTAATGTGCGCGCAGTTAGTGGCGGAAGAGCTTGCATTGCTTGCTGGAACGCTAGAGTTCGTACAGATCGTAAAGAGAAGTTTTTAACAGATTCTGCGTATCGTGAAAAAGTAAGAAAGTGGGATAGAGATAAGAAAAACCGATGGTACAAGACCCGTGCAGAATTTCGGGAAAAGGCTAAGCAAAGGCAAAGAGCTAGGTACAGAGCGTTAAAATTGAAGCAGACGGGTTGATGCAGAAAAAGAAAAATGATGACTGGGGGTGGTTTGAGCTTGACAGCCTGCCCAGTTCGCTCCATTCTGGTGTCGCCTACGCCGTTAACAACTTGCTTTGAGGTCAAAGTGGAAATGAGCCGCACGAATCTCACCTATCTCGGCATGGCCGTCAACGAAGTAGCCCGCCTCACGATCCTGGAAGAGTGCAAGAACTGGAATACGCCTAGAGCAGTTGGGCATCACTTCCAGCCTGCAAACTTGCCAGAGCGGGGAGAACGTGGGTCTCCGCGCATCAAGGCGCGCAAAGAGCAGCATGCGGACGTGGCCGATGTCCTTCGCGATACGATCAACCAACGTCGAAAGCGATGACTGCGGGCTACCGTCCAGCGCCACTGTTGAAGCGCTTCAGCGAGCTGCTGTTTCGGCGGGTGGGGACGTTCTCAACGCGGGAAGAGGCGGAAGAGTATCTGCTCGCTCACTACGATCTGGATGTGATTCTTTCACGGATCGTGCAACGCGCTATCTATAGCGGAACTAGCGCCGAATATAACCTCTACCTGCGATGGGCAGAAAGCTAATCGTGGCGCGGCGCGGCGTTGTCATTCCTACTCGTAGAGGCGTATCTCCTGCGGTCGCTGCCAAGGCCGCGAGGATCCGCGCACTGCTAGCGGATCGCCAAGCGCATGTAGCCGCGAAGTCTGCTCAGAATATCGCCGTAGGTGTGGCGAAGTCAGCGCCTAAAGGCCGCCTGCCGTTCATCCCGCCTGTACGGCCTGGAGCGGTTCCACCTGTCGCCCCTGAAGCGACGCGCGTGACCGTGACGCGCTTGGATGCTCCTACGGAAGAGACAGTTGCCGTCATCATCGCCGCGTACGGGCACGAGCCGACCTGGAATGCGATAGCGGGGCGAGCGGTACTGTCGGCGCAGAATCAGACGCGCAAGCCGAACGAGATCATCCGTGTGCATTCTAGTAACATTCAGACTGCCCGTAACAAAGGGGCAGAAGCAGCAACTTCGGCGTGGCTTATCTTTTTGGACGCAGACGATGAGCTTGATTCTGCGTATATTCAGCAGATGCTTGCGGGACCTGGAGATGTGCGGTACCCGTCTCTGGTTAAGGTAGTACATAACAAGAAGGGCGCTCCCTTTATTGCAGGCAAGCGTCCACTTCTAAGCGGTAACTACATCGTTATAGGCGCGATGATACGGCGTGAGCAATTCCTACGGCTAGGCGGGTTTGATGACTACGCCGCGCTGGAAGACTGGGCACTATGGCTAAAGGCAGAGTTTGACGGTGCTGACATTCAACCTGTCTCCAAAGCGCTTTATATAGCCCACTGCCGACCTGGAAGTCGTAATCAGCAGGTGGAAAACATGCAGGAGGCCGCGCAGAAGATCCAGCAGAGATTCAGTACAGCCGAGCGCAGTCTGGCGGAAACGGCTGCATTCATGGATGCCGTTTGTTCGCGAAGAGGAAAACAGTTGGACATTTCCTATATCGGCAATTTTGAGCCTCGGCACTCGACCGAAAATCATGTAGCTCAGACTCTTGAAACGCTGGGGCACCGCGTCCACCGGCTGCAAGAGAACAAAGTGGATGCGGCTACGATCTGGCAGCGAGTTCGAGAGACTGGAACACGGTTACTGCTTTACACCCGGACGTGGGGTTTTGCGGGAGACGGAAACAAGCTCTTCCGTGATCTTCACGCGGTCGGCGTGCCAACGGCTTCTTACCATCTTGACTTGTACTGGGGAATTGCTCGTCAGAACTCGATCGTGGGCGATCCATTCTGGAATACGAAATTCGTCTTTACGGCTGATGGAGGTTCAGAGGATCAGTTCAGGCTGGCAGGTATCAACCATATTCACATGCGGGCTGGAGTTTTCCAGCCAGAGTGTTACAAGGCTGCCCCAGACAGTAGGTTTACAGCGGATGTCGGTTTTGTCGGGGCGCTAGACGACTACCATCCGGAGTGGCTGCCCTATCGGCAGAAGATCAAGCAGAACCTGACAGCTTGGTACGGACCACAGTTTCGGTACTGGCCCAAGCCTGGGCAGCCGGCTGTGCGCAACGAGGATCTGAATGCACTGTATGCGAGCGTGAAGATCATAGTGGGGGATACACTATGTCCTGGATTCAATCATCCTCGCTACACGAGCGACCGAGTCTACGAGACTCTTGGGCGGGGCGGATTCATTATTCACCCTTTTATTGAAGGCATGCAGGAAGAGTTTGAAGACGGTAAGACCATTGTCTTTTACCGCTACAATCAATGGGATGAACTCAAGGCCAAGATTGACTACTACTTGGCTCATGAAGACGAGCGCTTACGAATTCGCGACGCCGCGCACGAATTCGTGAAAGCTAACTGTACCTACACGAATCGCCTTCAAGAAATGCTGCGCCATGTAGCTTTGCGCGAAGGCTGGTCGGAACTCCTTTGAAAGCCTACTGGCGCACCTGCGGCTACCGACATGGTAACTTCGGGGACGAGCTGACACCTTTCATCTTGCAGGAAGTCCTGGGAGTAGTCGTCGAGCGTGCGCACACGATGGAAGAGGCCGACTTGATTTCGGTGGGTAGCATTTTGTCTGAGATCCCCGTTTCCTACTCCCAGTTCGTATGGGGAACAGGGGCTATGTTCGAGGAGAGCGCAATCAGCCTGTCAGATGCAAAAGTGCGAGCCGTGCGAGGACTACTTACCCGTTGCCGCATTCCGCAGGCCACCCCGAGCGCCCTCGGAGATCCTGCGCTTTTGGCAAACCTAATCCCAACCTCATGGGATCAGTGCGTGAAGTACGAACTTTCTATCTTGCCTCACTATGTAGACATGAATGATGATGAACTTTGTAAGTTTTTGCGGCGGAATCCGGACGTGCATGTGATCGATCCATGCCAGCCTGTTCTACAAGTCTTGCGGGACATTCAAAGCTCTCAAGCAGTATTATCCTCCAGTCTTCACGGGCTTATCGTAGCGGACGCTTACGGGGTAAGAAATGGCTGGACAAAACTATCAGACAAACTCTCCGGAGGGACTTTCAAGTTTCACGATTACAGCAGTCTGTACCAAGATGAAGTTCCAACCCCTATAGTGGTGGCAGAGGACAGTTCTACTGAGTCTTTGGTAGTTCAGACGCGCACCAGGGAAAGGGCTGCCGTTAGCAGTATTCGGGATGGGCTCTTAGCAGCATTTCCTGCGGAACTTCGAGATCTGTGATGACCGACCGTACTCGTTGGGAACGCCTTGCCGAACAAGACTTTTCGCCGTGGGAAGAGCGCTTAAAAATTATGGCCGCTCGGATAGTTCCGGGGGAGGTCGTAATCGATGTAGGTGCAGGAAGTCGCGCCTTGCGGGGGCTAATCAGTCCCGACTGCCTGTACCTTCCTCTGGACTGTGTGGAGACTTCTCCCATTTTTTACGATTTTGATAGCAGAGGGTCGCCCCCTTGCCTCAAGGCGGACACTGCCGTGATGAGCGGAATTCTGGAGTATTTATACGGTCCGCGGCATGCACTTGCTACAGTCGCGAAGTGGGCGCCTCGAATTTTGCTTTCGTACGCCGTGGCGTCCGGAAACATTGAAGACCGTGTAAAAAACGGATGGGTCAGTCACATGACGCGCGCGGAATTAGATGTTGTGTTTGACGATACGGACCTGAAAGCTGTGGAGTTTGGGGTGTGGCAAGAGCAGTCTCTCTTTGAGGCCGTAAGGAAGGAATTTTGAACATGAGTAGCGACGATCCGTATTTTCCGCAAGAGCTGGCCTCGGAGCGGCGCTTTACAGCGCCTTCGCTGCTTTGCCCCCTTCCTGAGAACTGGCACTCGACTGATTCCGATTCTACGGAATTGGAGGTTAGCGAGTTCATAGGGGGGTTGGTACGGGTACTTCAGCCAGCCTTGTGTGTCGAGGCAGGAGCTGCCTGGGGGCAGACGACCCGCGAGATCGGGCTAGCGCTTACCAGAAATTCACATGGACAGTGCGTAGCACTGGAGATCGATCCTTTTCGGGCGGGGTACGCCGCGGGCCGTTGCCACGGATTACCTGTCAAGGTGGTAGTCCAAAGTTCAATGGACTACAATCCTACAGGGCAAGTTGATCTACTCTTTTCAGATTCTGCGTTTCATCTGCGCGTCCCCGAGTTCGAGCGGTACCGGCCCTTTATGCGAAGGGGGAGCATCGCCTGTTTTCACGATACGGCTCCGCTACATGGAGCCGGCGCGCACTTTCCGGATGGGAAAGACTTGCACGGTAAGATTGCCGAGTTGCGAGACGTGAACCTACTCCGCCTGCCGACTCCACGTGGTATCACTCTTCTTGAGGTGTTGTAACAGTCATGCGGACCTACCTTGTTGTCATTCCAGCCATTGTAGAAAGTGTGACCGATCGCTGTGTGGAAACGCTAGATATTCCAACGGATAATGTTCTCGTGGTTGACAACAGTCCTAGTGGATTTGCTGCCAAGTACCATGCTCGCGGCATCCAGGTTCGCTCCTACCCTGAAAATCTAGGAGTAGGCCGTAGCTGGAACATCGGGCTTCGTGAAGATCGAGACATTACCTGGCTAGTATCCGCGTCTCTCATTTTTAACATGGGCTTCAGCCAGGTCGTCCGACTCCAGGAGTACCACGCAAACACGTTCGGGCTGCTCACGAATCAGGCTTGGCACCTAGTAGGGATTGGGCGTGAGATGGTCAAGCGGGTAGGGTTCTTTGACGAGAACTTCTACCCTGCGTACTTTGAAGATACAGACTTCATGCGTCGCGCGCACATTCAAAAGCTCCATCCGCACCGAGCAGGCTGCGAGTTTATGCTGCCGAAAATCGAAGTAAATGCTTCTTGCCAAACCGATGCTCACGCGATGAAGAGTGGAGTAAAGGTGAACTATGGCGCATGTGCCGACTACTACCGGAGAAAATGGGGAGGAGAGACTCACCAAGAAGTGTACGAAACCCCGTTTGGAATGAATGTCCCGATTGACTACTGGGAGCCTAATTCCGTCGAAGTCTTGCGACAACGGTATGGAATATGAATCTCGACGAGTTAGCAATCCACTATCAAGTGGACAAGAGCAGCTACACGCACAACTATACACGGCGCTACGAGCAGCACTTTGAGCCTCGCCGTAAAGAGGCACTCAAGCTGCTGGAAATCGGAGTCTTTAAGGGCGGCAGTCTACGAATGTGGCGGGACTATTTTCCGTATGCCCAGATTTACGGGCTAGAGGCTAACCCGGAGTGGGTTTTTGACGAAGATCGGATCCATGTCTTTTACGGGGACGAGACTGACGCCGACCTGAGAAATCGAATTACTGACTTGGGCATTGACATAATTATTGACGATGGCAGTCACATCAACAGTCACCAGGTCGCATCTTTCTACCATTTGTTTCCGCGGCTCAACCCGAACGGTATCTACGCGGTAGAAGATCTTCACACTTCGTACATCACCGAAGTTGGACCTTGGCGGGACATGAAACCAGACACAGCGCTTGACGTTTTCAAGAGGTTGGTGGATGACGTGAATCTCCGCGGCGATGACGTGGTTGGCGTGGGCGACGTTCGTCGGGTGGCGGGTTTTTCTGATTGTTCTGTCTTTCGGCAGTCGCTGGATAGCGTGCATTTTTACAAAAGTATCATGTTTGCTCATAGGGCGGTGCCATGAACAGAATCCCGGTTTTGTGGTATCAGGGAACGAAGGGAATGTGGGATCACGGCATTGTCGCTGAATTCCTAAATGGCACCCTGTACGGTGCCGGACTTGTGCCGCGAGATTTTGACGAACGGTTGACCCGGGATCATCCAGGAGAAGGGTCTGTACTGGTAGTGTGCGGGGGCGCGTACCGAGAGCAGGCGAGCACAATAGTTGAACATCTGAATTCGTACCCGTGGAGCGTATGTATTCTGACCAGCGACGAAGGGCACGGCTTTCAGTGGCAGGTACTTCCGACCGGAGCCAATCGTAGTACGTGGGTACAGTACCCGTGCCCTGGAGTGCATGACCTGATTCCCCTTCGCTTGCCCACAGGCTTTCGCTGCGATACGCGCTCTACGCTTCAAGTCGCGCGTTCCGTGTCGCGAGCCCGTGACTATGTGTGGTCTTTTGCGGGACAAGTCCAGCATGAATTTCGGCGTGAGTGTGTCCGGCAGGCGCAAGCTCTTACGCGCCCTGGACACCTCTTTGTGAGTAACAAAGGATTTGCATCTGGCTATCCATACCAGGAGTACGTTGATATTTTGCTCCGATCTCAGACTGTACTGTGTCCTGCGGGTTCAGACAGCCCCGATTCGTTTCGAGTGTACGAAGCACTCGAAGCGGGGGCTCTTCCCATTTGTGACCGACGCATGCCGACCTGGTCGAAGGAGCAAGACTACTGGCAGTTTTTATGGGGGGAGCAGCCCCCTTATCCCGTCGTAGATCATTGGTCCGAGCTTCCCGAAGTTCTTAACTCCGTAGTTGGCAGTCAGCATATTATCAATCGATCGGCTGCTTGGTGGATCGGGAAGAAGCGTCAGATGGCTTGGAGCCTTAGTGACGACATTACCCGATTTGCTGGGCGTCCTGTGCGGGACGACTTGCGCGATCGTGTCACAATTCTTATGCCGTCAAGCCCAATACCTTCACACCCTAGTACGGACAAGATTGCAGAAGCCATTCGCCAGATTCGGACCTACCCAGAAATCGCCGAGTGCGAAATTATCATTATGCTCGACGGTGTCCGGGAGGAACATCAGAGTCGAGCGGCTGATTACGCAGAGTACACTCGCCGTCTAATTGACCTGTGCAACTGGGATCCGGCGTTTCATGGGTGTTTGCCACTCGTGTTCGACCGGCATACGCACCAAGCCAATATGACCCGCTACGCGCTTACGTTGGTCAGAACCCCGTTGATCTATTTCGTCGAGCACGATTTTCACCCGTTCGGAGAGATACCTTTTACGAAGGTGTGCGACGTCGTGCAAAACCGTTCTGATGTCAATTACGTTTGTTTCAACTGGGAGCACGAGATTTCGCCTTATCGCCTTCACATGTACCTTGACAAGGATCCGCGCGATGTGGATGGACTGCCGATGATCCGAGCGATTCAGTGGAGCCAGCAGCCTCACATCGCCAAGACGGAATGGTATCGATGGATTATCCATAACCATTTTGGAGTTCGTGCGCGCGCTATGATCGAGAATGTTATGTACGGGGTAGTAGCGCGAAGCATTCAAGGTTCAGTGTCTAACTGGTTGAAATGGGGGACATGGGTATATACCCCGCCAGGTAGTATTCGTCGGAGCTTTCATCTTGACGGGCGTGAGACAGATCCGCCTCTTCCGCAAATCAATTCTTACGACGGTCCAGTTCCACTTGGTGCTCCTCCGGCGGACATACCTTGAAAATTGGTCTTATCGTGCGTGCAGACAAAACGGGTCTAGCAGTACAGACCTTTGAATTTTGGAGACACATGCGTCCGCACAAGACGCTTGTAATCCAGCCTGCTTGGAATCCAGGTCTAGTCTTTAACCCTGCTATGTACCCTGGTGCAGAGATATACAAGTCCTGTTACCCCGCTAACCGTGTCGATAATGATCCTGTACTTGACAATTTCTTAGTCGGGCTTGACATAGTCTTTACGTGCGAGACTCCGTACAACTTCTGGCTCTATGTGCGTGCCCGCGAGCGTGGCGTAAAGACAGTGCTTCAGTATAACTATGAATTTCTGGACAACCTGGCGGATTCCTCTCTCCCTGCGCCAGACTTGTTTGCAGCCCCCTCTCTGTGGCGGTGGGAAGACGTACCTTTCCGGAACAAAGTCTTTCTGCCCGTTCCTGTGAGTAGAGACGTGCTGCCTTTTCAGAAGAGGGAGCAATTACGAACGATCCTGCACATTGCAGGAATTCCCGCAATCCACGACCGGAATGGTACCGGGCTTTTGCTAGAAGCTATGCGTCTACTTCCTTCAGGTGTTGACGTTTGCTTACGCCTTCGGACACAAGCACGTTTTGACAATCCGTGTCCTGCCCGAATCGAAATGATTCATGCCAGCGTAGACGAATACTGGAAGTTGTATAATCAAGAGGATGTGTTCATCATGCCGAGAAAGTTTGGAGGCTTGTGCCTAGCCATGGCAGAAGCAGCTTCCTGTGGGATGCCTGTTATCGCACCTGCGATTGATCCACAGATTCGCTACTTGCCGGGAAGGGCGCTCCTGCCCGCGAGAAAGAGTAAGAGCTTCGTAGCACGCACATCGGTGGACGTGTACGAGACTACGCCGCAGTTGATCGCGAGAAAGATCGTCGAGCTTTACAAAGAGCCGGGATTGGTAGCTGCGCTCTCTGCACAGTCTGACCGCTACGCCGACTCTATCTCGTGGGAAAGACTGAAGCCTCTGTACGAAAACACTTTTGCACGACTTCTTAACGGTGATCTTCCGCTTGCCTAGCTTCAAAGTAGTAGCAGGTGCTCCAATCCATGCGTGCAAGGAGTACGCACTGGAGCGCTACGTTACCTCGCTCCGAGAGCTTCGAGAATTTTCCAAGTCACAGTTTGAGGTCGAGCTAGTTCTGGTTGACAACACGCCTAGCGAGGATTTCTACAATCGCCGTCTAACCAGCCTGTCCGATTTTCACATTGAGCGTTGTGTAGTCTCCCACCCCCGCTTTCCCATTCACGCACGAATCGCTGCGAGTCAGAATCGAATCCGGCAGCGGGTACTTACAGGCGGATTTGACTACTGGCTAAGCGTAGAAGCCGATGTCCTACCACCGCCTGATGCGCTCATCCGTCTCAGCCAATACCTTTCCGAAAATCAGTTGCATGCGGCTCAGGGGTATTATTATGACGAGTTCGATGAGGCAGCGTTTCGAGCACGACCCGAAGATCCCTTCTGGCTTATGGGGCTGTCCCTCGTCCAGCGGGAGGTCTTGGAGTTGATCGAGTTCCGGTTTGATGAGAGCTTGTACGAGGGCTTCTCCGACGCTTTTTTCGGCCACGACATGCGTAGAGCAGGATTCCGTTATGGCTTTTGCGGGGATGTAGGGGCAGAGCATCTGGCCCAAGACCCGAAAGATCCGAAAGGACGGGGCTGGAATCTCATCAAAGCCGACCTGAACCTAGAGCGTAGAAGCGCCACGCTTGTGGACAGGAAGCGGCGCACAGGATAGGTCGTGTTATGCTACCTAGTTGTGGTACCACAACTAGGTCGTCTAACCCTGCCTATCTTCATCGAGGAAGAATCGTGGACGAGAACGGGGTGTACTATGGGGGTTGTGTATGCGGCGCACGAAGCACCAATCCATGTCGTTCTCGCCGTAGGTTTGCCCGGCTCTGGCAAGACAGTCTTTTGGCAAGACTGTCTATCTGCCGAACCGGGGTGGATCCGTGTCAGTCCAGCAGACTTGCGCGAGATGATGTCTTCCGCGTCGAGTCCTGCGCAGGACGACCTTATTCAGATCGCAGCAGAAGCTATTTTCAGAGGAGCCCTCTGGAGTGGGTTTTCGGTCTACCTCGACGACTACAACCTGACCCAGTCCATACGAGAGCACTGGCGCAAAGAGCTAGAGGGCCTGCGGCAGCTTCTTCCCTCCGCTGTTACCCTGAGTGTGATTGAATTCAAGGTAACGCTGGAGAAGAGCCTGTACCGTCGAAAAAAGGCTCTGGGAGAAAAACGGATTCGCGCGCTGGCAGATTCTTATGAAGTTCCCCTAGTAGAAGAAGGTATTCCTGTTCAAGACCCAGAAACCTGGTTGAAAGCCTACCGAGGAGAACAGCTTGGAAGAGCGCGCATGGACAGTCACAGTGGATGACCTGGTACAGGGCCACTACCCCAAAGGGAGCAAACTGGGCGGAGCCTTTATCTTCTGTGGCGGGTTCGTCGGAGAGACGGGAGGAAGGATTCCGGTGGATGGTATTATGCACATAGTCAGGAACGCGACCGTAGTCGGAATCGTGGGTACGTCCTGGGAAGCGATTCTGAACCAGGTCCGCGAACACCTTGACAATTCGATCGGAAAACGCCTTGCAGAGATCGCCAGCGCTCAAGCGGAATCACAGGCTGCTGAGGGATCACGAGATAGCGACGCAGTTCATGGAGAGAGCCCTGCGCCAGAAGCAGGGGAGGACGGCGAGACAGTACCTTGATGGACGCGAGTACGATCTCGATGAGCTGGCTCCCTACCGAATCGGCTACGGCGAGCACTGCTACGCCCTCGACAGAATCCACCCCAACCTGAGCAGGCTGATCCAGGGCAGGCTGGTCTTTCCCATTCAAGACGCAGTCGGCCGAGTTGTCGGATTCTCAGGAAGGGCTCTAGGCAGCGAAGAGCCAAAGTACCGGAACTCGCCCACAAGCTCCATCTTTTCCAAGAAACTGCTGCTCTACGGCCTGCACCACGCCAAAGACGCGATTCGGGAAGAGGGCCGTGTGTTTTTGGTCGAGGGGTACTTTGACGCGATCCGCTGCTATCTACGAGGCATCCGAAACGTAGTGGCTACGATGGGAACTGCGGTGACACCGCTCCACGGAATCGTCTTAGCGCGCTACACGGAGAATGCGGTCCTGGCCTTGGACTCTGATAAAGCCGGTCAGGCGGCGACGAAGAAAGCGCGGATCGAGTTGGAAAGAGCCTCCCTCCAAGTGGCCGGAATCGACCTTCCCGAAGGAAAAGACCCGGACGAGTTCCTGCGGCGAAAGAGCGCCAAAGCCTTCCTGGCCTGCATCCGCAACGAAGGCTGATTCGCAAGCCTCGTTGCAGGCTACGTTTGAGGGGTGACGCTCACGCCCGGACAGGTAGTTGTCTTTCTGGCAATGCTTTCCTGCGCTCTTGGCGGGTTTGGGGTTGTTCTCTACTCCCTCATCCAGGTTCGCCAGAGGCTTGACTACTTTTCACTCGAAGCGCGTCGAATTGATCGTACTGATCTAGCTCTGGAAGTTGCGAGACTGGAAGGCAAGAAGTATGGTGTCAACATCGCGCAGATCCGTGAGGTTCTGCACTCCGTTCTCGTCCTACTCGCTAGAGAGGATCCGGGATCCGTTTACGCACTCCTTGAACGGGTTCGGGTCGAGCAGCAGAAAGGGAACTCAACGTGGTAACGAACGAGCAAGCGGGCAAGGTTCGCCGATACTTTCTCGCCATTCTTGGGCGAGAGCCGGATCCCGGTGCGATCGAATACTACGCCGAGACTCCCGAAGACAAGCTCACGCTGATCCTGAAAGGCTCAGAGGAGCGCATCCGTCGTGTGAAGGATGCGTACCTTGAAGTGCTAGGGCGCGAGGCAGACCCGGAAGGGCAGAGGGCGTACCAGCTCAGCGACTTTACCCCTACCGAAATCGCAATCGATCTGGCGAAGAGCGCGGAGCGCGGCAGTACCATCAACAAGGTGCAAGTGGATGTGCTGGGCTACACCGATCCAGAGGTGCTAGCCGCTTACGTTCCGCGTCACGATCTGTCTCCTTCAGAGGTGAAGAGCCGGACCGAGGCGTTCAAGACCGCGGTCGAACAGGTCAATCAGCCCGAGCCTCCGGATCCACCGCCTTCTACGCTGGACGTGACGAAGTGGAACCGCCCGCGGAACACCAACCAACTCCTCGACGGTGAAGGTAAGCCGGTCAGGTTGTGGGGATTCGCGGCGTTGCCCTGGCTTTGCCGTCGGGACTACGATCCGCGAAGGATCGTGCAGATCGCCGCGCAGTACAACTGCAACATGGTCCGTGTCATGACGGCCTTGTACCGCAACCCGCCCAACAATCCGCCCAAGCGTGAACTCTACGTGTCACCCTGGTCGAACGGGGCAGAGTGGGACCAGCGTCTAGCCGCGATGCTTGACGAGGGCGCCAAGCGGGGAGTGGCGGTCATGCTGGTCAGCCTTGACGAGCCCGACCGGAATACCAAGCCTCCGATGAATTTGCCCGAGTCGGAGAGCGCCTTTAACGGAAAGCGTCCGTCTGACACCACGTTTGCCTCCCTGGCACAGCGCTACTACGGCAAGATTGATGCACGGCTCAAGAAGGCGATGCTGCCGGAACTCGTCAATGAGCCGCCTCCGAACGAGTCGTGGATGGGGGCTGAGTGGGCGCATGGAATCGATGAGTACCGCGATCAGATCACGCCTTTCGGATGGTCGCTCCTTTCCTGCACGACGCCTCACCGCCCCGAAGGACCGCACAATACGAGCTGGCGCGACGGCAATGACGGCCAGGGATCGGCTGGGGTGTGGTGGCTGCATCCTTGGCAGGAGCACCCCAACCCGGAAGAGCCAGGCCCGAATGCTTGCCGGGACAAGCTGGCGGAGATGTACAGTCATGTGTCCACCGGCTATTCGACCGACGGCCGGGGCACGGAAAAGTACAACATGGACGCTCTGTGTGCATGGGCTGCAAAGTCTCCGTACCACCTGGAGATCAACATGCTCGACGGCCCCAGTGGCGACCTGTCGCAAGATCCCACAGGAAACAACCTGCGTGCGCTCGAAGCCCTGGCTAAGTACCGTCCCTAAAGCAAGGACTGCGAGGAACGATGGAGGCTGTCATGCTGGACAGGGAGCATCGGCGCGTCCCCCGTCCGGAGACGGAGGAAGCAGTAGACGGCGGCACGGAAATCATCATCCAGAGCCTGGTTGATGGAATTCACGCCGCGATCGGGCCGAAGGAGCTGGCTGATCTCAAGCAGACGGTTCAAGCATCCCGGGCGGCTGTCGCGCAGAAACGGCCTGAGCTACCGAAGCCCTGTTATCCTGCGACGGAGCCTGAACCGGCACGAGGTCCATGGTGGAGACGACGGGTGAATGGATTCTCGCGCTTTTCAAGGAAGGCGGTTGGGGAGTTGCGACCGTCTTCCTCCTCGGCCTTATCGCTCTCTGGAGACACTACGAGCAACGGTACGACCGGCGAGAGCAGGAGCATAGAAAAGAGCTTGTCGATCGGGATACCTTCTGGACAGCCGAGCTTGAACGCCGTGACGAGTTACACCATTCAGAGGAAGAGCGGCTGAAGTCTGTCCTTGCGAGTGTCAACGATAAAGTCTGGGGCATGCTCCTGAAGGCGCAGGAAGTGTCGGAAAGACGGCGTTGAAGTTGTATAGTAGTTGTCATGCACGACGCCGACGATCCCCCCCTAGAAGAGTTTGACGAAGACGACTGCCTCGATCTTGCCGTCTCTGCTTGCGATCAGATTGCGCAAGGCGGTAGGAAGGGAATCCAGCGCGCCTATCTCCACACGCTCATGCGCTCGACGTGGCCCGAGATCGCAAAGCTAATGACGCTTCTCAGAGATGAGAAGCGCTACCTTCCAGACTACGAAAGCTGGGAGGACATGCTCACACAACTAGAAGTAGATATTGGGGATGTCACGAGAATCCTGCGCGTGTACCACGCCCTTCTCGATCTTCGGATGGACCCTGAGCGATACGAGCATGTATCCGTGAACAAGATCGACGAGCAGATTCCGCGCTTGCACCAGCTTGCTTCCAAGGCAGAGCGCTCTACGCATATTCTTAATTTGAGGGGGTAGCGTCATGGACATGCTACGAAGCGTAATTGCGTCTTTGAACGATTCCCTGGGCCTTCCTCCCCTCGAAGGTATCGACGACTGTCCGCCTTGCATGAAGCGCAGGCTTGCCAAGACGAACGTGCCTCCGCAGTTGAAAGACTACTGGTTCGGTCGATTCTCGAAAGCTGAGCATCCGCGAACCGAGTGCATGGAAAAACTGAGTGAGAACGACTCCGTGGACGATCCTGCCGCTCTATGTCAGGCGCTCTACTCGGAGTGGCTGAAGAAGAATCCCAGCAAGCGCCGCTCAAAGTAACAATGACGATACGAGTTCGAGCAGCGGATGCGGTGGAAGACCGTGTCCGAGAAGCTATTGCGTTCCGCGAGTACCTGCTGGAGCGCATGTCGAACTCTCCTCTGGCTGGACGTGTCAATTTTGGACGGCTGTACTGGAGTCTGAACGCGCGCGTGCAAGCCTGGGACGGGCTTACCTATGTCCAGGGCATCATGTCTTTCTACCGGAAGTCCGGTATCGTAAGGGAGGTGCAAGACAACCACGTCTTGCGGGGTCTGCTCAAAAACGAGGACGGTACGCCGAAGATGGTCAAGGAGACCGTCTGGGAGGAAGCACCCCATGCCCAGCTCATCTACGACATGAAGCACGACGGCGAACGCTGGCGGGTCGAGTTCAAGCTGCACGACTTGCAGTCAGGTCCGCGGGCAGGAAGGGAGCCCATGATGCAGACGGTCGAGGCGGCATCCGAACTCGTAGAAGTCAAGCCTGCGATCGAGCCCTTTGTGAGCGTTCTCTCCGAGCGAGCTGGTGTATAGTACGTGCATGGGAAGACCGAAGACGAAGAAGTCTGCGACCGCCGATACTCTAAGGCGGATCTTGCGGGAGAAGGGTATCAACCAGCGCGAGCTGTCCCGCCTGACTCGAACAGCGGCGCCGGGAACGTCCGGGATCAGCCCGCAAGAGATCTGGAAATACTGCTCTGGCCGCAGAGAGCCCCGGGTCAGCAACGCCCGCCTGATTGCCAAAGCGCTGCAAGTGCCGCTCGATGCGGTTTTCGGAAACTAGGTCTCGATTTTTTGGCTTTCGGGTGTAGCCTTGGGGGACTACGTGGACGAATTGCTGATAGCCGCTGCACTGCTGGGAAGGCGTATCCCGACTCTGCACGCTATCCTGCTCTTGCTGAACTGGCACTGCGAGAGAACTTGCAGGCTGGCGGAACTCTTGAAGCTCCATCACGCCCACGTTAGTGGACTCCTGCAAAAGTTGAAAGACAAGGAATATATTATCCTTCAGCGCTCCAAAGACGATCTTAGGGCGGAATACTACAAGCTGACGGAACTTGGAAAATCTGTCCTGGCTGAGTGGAATAGCAAACTACTGCCCCCCGGTATCGCAAACGGAGAGCTAAATAGTACGGTTACCGCGATTTACGAGCAGCACGTAGGACCTGCGGAAAAGCCCGACCTGCTTGTCCTAGCCGGAGGATCTCGTGGCGCTAAACGTCAAGCAGTCTGACTTTCTCGCGACGCTCGACAAGAAGCTCAAGCGCTACAGACGGGACAACCTTTCCTGGCTCCTGGATGTCACCATCAAAGCCTCCAGAGATTTGAGTCCCTACACGGGAATCTACGAGACGGTTCTGGTAGGTCCCTCGTACGATTTCAAAGGGCGCCCGCGCAAGCTAGCGCGGGGAATTTGGGTGAGCTGGCCGCCAACCGTTCCTAGCTAAAAACGTGGCGGCGCCGAACCCGTACCGGGACCTGGGAGCATGGCTCAAGTCCTTGCAGGAAAAGCAGGACCTGCTCCGCGCCGAGTACGAAGAAGCTCGGCAGACGGAGGAAGACCTCAAAAAGAGAAGGATTGCCAAGGCGGACGAACTCCACCTTGTCCAGCAGAAGATCGCCGAAGCCAAGAAGCTGCGAGAGAAGGCTCCAAACGGAAATGGCGCGGACCCCTTCTTAGAGGTAAGCGATCACGCCGCGCTCCAGTACCTTGCGCTCTACAAGAGTCTCGATGTAGACTCTGTGCGTGAGGAAGTCCGACACATGCTTCATGGCAGAATCGAGAACATCTTGAACCTGTCCACTTCTACGATTCGCGTGGGCGATAAGCGTTTTGTCGTGCGAGATGGGAAGGTCATCAGCGTCCTACGCGATTGAGGAGCGACCATGTTTTACAAGACCGGAGATGCCCCTGTTCAGTCCGTGCTCGTTCCGTGTCCGCAGTGCGGCGCGCTCAATAAGCCTGGCGAGCGCTGTCAGAACCCGCACGCGCCCTCTAAAGCGGAACCAGCTCCCCCTCCTCCCGCAAAGTAGGAAACGCCCCTTTATTTTGAGTAGTTGACCGGCTTTTACACTGGCTTTGGGTCAAACCCAAAGCCATGTTTGCTCTTACTGCCGAAGCTCGCGTCTTGCGCGTCCTGGACGCGCCCAAAGGCGGCTTTCAAAAGAAAGCCCGCTTCACCGTTTTCGGTGAACGTGAGAACATCCTCAGCTCGGATATTTTCAATGCCGTTTCCGAGATTTACAACATCTCGAACGATCCCAAAGACTACCTCTTCGTTGTAGTACGAGCGGTTACGGCAGACACGCCAAATTCAAACGGCGATATGTTCTCAGAGCCGGAGCTTCGCCGGTTCGATGCTTCGCGTAATTGTCAAGTCTACCAGACGTTTCAGAATGTTCCGTTTCATGTAAATCATCAGGCAGCGGATCGTACCCAGGCTAGAGGCTTTATTCCTGATTGCCACTTCAATCGGGAGAGTGCGCAAGAAAAATTCATCGAAGCGTTGGTAGCCATTGATCGCGCGAAAGATACTCGGTTAGCCCAAGATTACGAGACAGGTAGGAGAGATTCGTGCAGCATGGGCTGCTTGGCGGCTAAAGTCCAATGCTCGATCTGTCAGAAGTACGCAAGTACCGAAGATGATCTGTGCTTTCATCTGCGTAGTCAGAAGATGCAGCATGTGGCGGGAAAGCTCTGCTACGAGAACTGCTTTGGCGTATCCTTCACAGAGCTTTCCGACGTTCCCGATCCTGCCGACAAGAAGGCGCGGACGATTGCGATGCTGGGCAAGTTGGCCCAGAACGCTCCCACGCCGATCGCCAAGGCCGCTTCACGAGCCGTTCCCCTGATCGAAAGTCTCGATCTGGACCGGGACGATCGTGATGAGATTCTGCGCTACTTCAAGGCCAACGTAAACCGTCTTCCCGAGGGCATGGCACGCCTCGGCGCGCACTTGTTCGGGTGAGGCGAATGCACGCAATCCTTGCACAGAAGCTGCGACAGTACGAGCAGCGCCTCGAAGAGGAAGTCGATCCGATCGAGCGCGATTCTCTGCGCCATCGGATGGATCGTCTTGCACAGGAAGAGACAGAAGACGAGGAAGAGGTCGGAGACGGAGAGCCGGTGGAGGATCTGCTGCCCCCCGAAGAGCCCGAAGAGGAGATGGCAGCTCCCGCACCGGCCCCCGCGGGCGAGGACAGCGGTATTGACGATCAGCTTCGCGGCATCGAGGACAGCCTGGAAGAAATCTCGGACGTGCTGCGATCTCACGAGGAGATCTTGCACGAGATCAAGATGGATGAAGCCTCTCCTGCCGAGATCGATGAGGAAGTCCGCGAGCGCAAAGACGAGTTGACTGACGACGACACGGTCACGGGCGAAGAATACGGCCTCTCCCAGACGTTCTACGGAGCGAGAAAGGCGACAAGGAGCTACCCCATGGGAAATCTACGTGAGGCGCGTATGCGCCGATTGGCTGAGAAGGAGAAGAAGGCGCAGAGCCACGACGTTCCGGAGGGACCGGACACGACCCTGCGCGATCACTGGCGCTCCGAAGAGCAGCGCGACGATCTCAAGTCGGATGCGGGTTCTGTGGAGAACTTCAATCCGGCGAGCGAGATCGAGAAGCGGACCAAGGAAGAGCGCGGCAAGACTCCTCCCATGTGGAAGGACACCTTCAATCCCAAGGGTGCGGCCAAGTCCAGCCTTTCTGTGCAGTTGGTGGGCGAGACCGGCAAGCGCGCCTGGCATGTGGTCCGTACCGACACCAACCAGAAGATCGCTCGGATCGATCGGCCCGAGGGCGTGGATCCGTCCGAGTACGCCAAGCGTGAGTACGGCATGCGCATCCTGAAAGCCATCCACAAGAAGGGCTTCGCCGACGCGATGGACAGCCTTCAGGCGACTCCCGTGGACGTGGCTCCGGAGGCGGAAGCTGCAAAGGCCCCCGAGGCTCCGGCAACGGCTCCGACTCCTGCTCCTGCCGAGGAGAAGGTAGCGGCAACGCGCTGTGCCGATCACGACATGGAAGACTGCCCCAAGTGCCCGAAGGCTCCCAAGGAAGCGGTCTACGCCTCCAAGGCAGAGATCACGGCTGTCGCCAAGCGAGCGGCTGCGGATCACATGGAGCGTTTCAAGCGGACGTTCCAGATCGCGATCCTGGCCGCCAACCGCAACCTGACCGCGAATCCGCTCAAGGTCGCTTTCCATGACGTACTGGAAAAGGTCGGGATCAACAACCCGATCGCCGTGATCGAGCGGGCGTTCCGCCTGGCCGGTGAGAAGTACGGCGAGAGCCTGATGGAGCAGGCGAACGAGTGGATGGGGATGGAAGATCAGAGCTTGGCAGAGTGGGAGCGGACGGTGCGGCGGGCCAACACGCTCATGCCGCCCGAGCCCGAGGAAGAAGAGATTGCAGCGCGCAGCGTGGAGGCGCGTTCGATGCGTCTGCGGGCTGCGGCTGGAAGCGCAGTGCCATCAACGGACGGGGACGGAATGGACGAGAGAGGGAGCGATCTTGCTGCACGGTTTGCGGCCATCGTGCCGAAGCCTGCGGGTCTGGAGAACCGCCGTAAGCTCGCTGCCATGTTCAACGCACGCCGGTAAGGCACTGGCATCAAGGAGAACTTCCAATGGCTATCGACAAGTCGCAGCTCTTCATCGACAAGCGGCGCTCTTACACCGCTGATCCCAGTGCGAACTGGGAGGCGGGCAACATCGCAGCTCTTACCTCGGACAGCTCGGGCGCTACCATCGTGACTCTGGCGACCGGCGGAACGGCCGAGACCCCGATCGGAATGTTCTGGGGTGACAAGACCACAACCGTTACCAAGGTCGAGATCGAGACCATCACGTTCGTCGATGGTACCGGCGCTCCGACCAACGGTCCGATCCAGCTTCGCGGCACCTCGGTCGAGGCCGGCTCGGATTTCGGCGAGCTGGAGGACGGTACCGACATCTCGGTCGCGACGGGCGAGTACACCCTGACGGCGGGCGGCGGGATCACCCGTACCGGCGCGGGCGCGAACCCGATTCCTGCTGGCGGAACGATCACGATTCGCTACCGGCGCAACATCACCGTGGCCGAGCTGCTGACCCTGGGCATCAACTACGATCGGCAGCCTGACGACACCCTAGGCAACGGCCTGGCGACCGTCCTTCAGGCGGACACTCAGGTCTACACGTCGATGTACGACACCGCGCAGGACTACGCAGTCAACGATGCCCTGTACGTGAACGCGGTGGGGCGCGTGACGACAGTGGTGGGAACGCGAGTGTTCGGCCGAGTGATTACTCCGCCGAATGCGTCCAACGAGATGCTGGAGGTCGAGTTCGGGACTCTGCTCCCGGCCTGATGACAAAGACGAACTGAAATCCGGAGTGGAGGAGGAAATTCCTCCGCCCCTTCCAAAAGGAGATGAAAATGTCTAACCCGTATCTTCAACTGGGCGCCGCAGCCACGGGGGGCAAGAAGCCGCTCGCGCCTGCCGGTCTGACCTACCGGGATCGCCGCACTGGCGAGCCCGCCAACCTTCCCGCTTTCGGCGGTCTGACCCGCGCTGGTACCAAGCAGCGTTCGCGGGAGATGGTCTTCGACCGTCAGGGTGAGATCAACGCCTACGACCAGCGCGACGTCCTGTTCCAGATCAAGCATGTGATCGACAGCATGGCGGAGGGCGAGGTCGATGCTGTCCCGACCTGGGATCGCACCGCAAGCGCAGGCATCAACGTCACGGCTGCGGAAGAGGAAGGAATGATCCGCGAGGCGCTGGCGAATCCCCGCGGAGAGGCGTTCGAAATTCTTGGCCAGCAGCTCGTCAATCCCGTCAAGGAGACGCTCGACTACGACGGGTTCAGCCGTCGGATCCTGCCCGTGAGATTGGTGAGGCAGGGCGAAACCGTCCGGTACGACAAGGACGTTTTCGCGACGGCGTTCGATGTGGGCGTGGACGCACAGACCCCGGAAACCCGTCTGGGTGGCCGGTACGTGTTCCCGGTCCCGCGTGTGGTGTCCGCGTACCCGACCATCAACCTGGCTGACGTGTACCAGGCGGGCTACGACATCCTGAGCCGCATCCAGGATCGTGCTCGGCAGGCGATCGAGAAGCAGGAGGACAGCATCCTGCGTAGCCGGCTCGACGCCGCAGCAACTGCGGTGAACGACCTCGTGTTCTTTGCCACCGCCAACCTCGCCACCATGGAAGCGATTCGCTACCAGGTGGAGAAGAATCGGCTCGTGGCCGACAAGTTTCTGGTCAACCGCCGCGAGATTTCCGACTTCGTGACGGTGATGAGCCAGGAAGTGGACAACGTGACGCAGCGCGAGCTGGTCATGGCAGGCTTCATCGGGATGATCCTCAGCGTCCCCGTGATCGTTTCGGCCGGTCGCCGTCCGAACGACTTCGAGGTCATCCGTCCTGGTGAAATCTTCTGCGTGACCGCTCCTGAGTACCTCGGCGGCTTCCCGGTGTGGGTCGAGTTGTTCAGCGAGCCGACGAATCAGTTCCAGGCCGGCAAGCCGGTGCGGGGCTGGTTCTGGTGGGAGCTGATCGACGAACTCATCATTACCAAGGCCGGCGTGTCGAAGGGTCTCAAGACGACCTAAGCGCAGCGCGAAAAAAACGGAGGAGGGGTCGCAAGGCCCCTCCTTTCCGAGCAAAGGGAGAAAAAAATGGCACTGTCGAGAAAGGCAAGGGAGGACGCGCTCGACGAGCTGGATCGCGCCGCGCTGGAGATCGAGAAGAGCGGCTACCGAGGGCTCGCGGATCGCGTGGATGAATGTCACGAGGCGCTCTACGTCTTTGGCCCCGAAGCCGAGGACAAGGTGCGTGAAGAGCTGGTGAAGATCGACGCCGCGTTCGAGCGCATGGAGTCGCGCAAGAGCAGCCGCAAGGCAGCAGAGCGTCGTCCTGTGGCTCGCCGCCGGCCGCTGGAGGGCTGGGACAAGGGCGACGCCGACGCTTCCTACAAGGAGCATCGGCGCGAGAAGGGCATGCCCGACATCGGCAAGGGCAACAAGAGTGCAAGTCTGCGAGAGGCCCGGATGGCTCGTCTGGGTTTCAGCGAGCGCGATGTCAAGAAGGCACGGCATCTGGCGCTCGACCGCTTTCTGAGCTGAACTGCGGGTGGGCGTGGACCCGCTTGTAGAATGGGAACTGGCCGCGCAGGGGGGTGACGAATACCCCCTTTCGCGGCTTGTTTCTGACACGATCCGGATGCGGAGAGAGGACGCCGTCTTTCGCGGCGTCCACTTCTTTCCGCCCTTCGCGGAAGAACTTTTCGACATCATCGACGAGTTGTACGGAGAGGGATTCCGGCTCTCCGTAGACGAGGGCAAGACGTCGGAGGGCTACCAGGTTTCCGGAAGGATCTGGGCGCCCGATGGAGAGAAGCTGGATCTAGGCGCGGTACTGATGACAGGCAAGGACGTGAAAGTCGTAAGGGGCCTTGTGCCGATCCACCAGCTAGTACATTTCGTGGACCGCCACTTGGATGAACGGGACGAAGCAGAACCCATGGACGAGGACTAAAGGAGAAACGTCATGACAACGCTGCACGAAGTATTCAGCTCGAACGAGGAAATCTACGTCAGCTTCCCCGGGATCAAGGGGCAGCCGCCGGGAGTGTTCGTACTGAACCATCCCAACAAGGATCTCAAGATTCCGCCCCTGCCGATTGGGCACGATCCGATCAACCTGACCGCACTGCTGGATAACCGGCAGCTTCGCGACTGTCAGGATCTGCGTGTCGCAATCGGTCGCGGAATTCTCAAGCTGTGGGAGCCCGAGGAGGCGCGGAGCCACCTGGCAAAGCATCCCGAACGGGTGGATGCCGTCAAGAACAAGATCGCCGAGCTTTCCCTGCGGGCACGTACCGCCGATCCCCGTCTCAAGGTGAAGTACGAATCCGGCTCGCTGGAGGACTTCGTCAATCCGCGCGTCCTGCATGTGGTCGAGGAGCTGCACGATCGGCGCTTGACCGCGGAGGCGGCACTCAACATGCTGTTGCCCATGGAGAGCGGTTTCACTGATAGCGACTTGGAGTACCTCCACTCGGCCGCTCGTAACTTTGAAGTTTGCGAGTGGGCGCAGGAAGTGCTGAACACGCGCTCGGGTGAGGCCCCTCCCCCGCTCCAGACGAAGCCCCGAATCGTCCGTCCTGACGAAGCCGAGGAGCCGGTTCGCCGGCCGCGGAAGCGCTCAGTCGAGGAAGATGAGATTTCGGTGAGCGCAGTTCCTGGCTCTGCCGGATTCGAGAGCGCTCTGGAACGAGCGAAAGAGAAGGCGATGCGGCGTCACATGGAAGACGGAGAATAGCCTCCTACTTCTGCACGGAGGCGCTACGCCATGCCCCAGCTAACCGCTCGGTACCGGACAAATCGTTGGCGTCCGTACGGGCAGTATCAGTTTTCCGAGGCGAATCGGAACCAGTGGGAAGAATTTTGGCGTGCTTCGGATGGCGACTTGCAGGAAGTCATGAAGTACGCCGAAGCCGTCAAGATGAAAGACCCGCTGAACTTCGCAGCGGCTCTTCACCGTTTTCTATTTTGGGTCTGGCCTGGGACGTCGTTCGAAAAGACGGCTCAGGCCAAGCCCAAGTCGTTCGCGGCCTACCTCCAGAAGATTGCGGAGGAGCATGCTGCCGAGCCTAACGACAAGCACTGGTACTTCAAGCTTGGGTGTACTCCAAGCGAATACGTGCGGGTTTTGAGGCTGGAAGGCGTTGACGACGCGGATGAGGAGTACCTGGTAACCTACGTTAACGCCCGCGTTCCCGACCTCGGCTTCAAGCTGTACGAGTCCTACCACCTTCTGATCTTGCCGCAGGCCAAGGCGACGATGCAGGAGGTTCACGAGAATCTCCGTAAAGTTGCCTCCGAGCTTCGGCAGATCCTGGCGGCATGATGCGATACCAAACCAAGCCCACGGCAGACGGAAACTGGGATGTAGTGGACACCCAGACCGGCAAGCGCGTCATACAGGACGAGAGCTACCAAGTAGCCTCCAACACGGCGCACGAGTTGAACACGGGCGCTACCGGAACCGATGAAGCGGCAGATGTAGCAGAAGGAGTTCTGCGTCCGCGGCAGAGTTCTCTCCAGCGTGCGATTCGCATTTTGAAAGTAGGCTGACATGCCCGCGACTGCGACTATCCACGAGTTCCGGCCTATGAACTTTGGCCCTACGCCGGAAGGTTTCTACAAGGTTGGCGACCTGGGCCTTGCCGCGTTTCTCATTATCTCCGGTATGGAGATGGCATCTGCGCGGAAAGACGGCCGAGCCTTCGAGGTTTTTTTCAGGAACCCCAATCCTGAAAATCCGAAAGCGGGATTCGACGTTCTCAGCCATCTTCGGATGACCTACCCCAATTCGCAGTTTGCTCGGTTCGACGGAATCATTGGCGCGATCAAGAAGTCGGTCTTTGGCGGCTAGCTGTCGGTCTGACAACACGCGCTGCTACCGGGCGACGGTGCCCGGCTAGACTTGTAACATGCCCGTTTACGCCGGTCGTTTGCTTGTCCGCAGGCGCGGGACAGGAGTATTCGTGCGCGGCAATGAGCAGGTGGGACCAGTTTCTAAAGGCTTAGAGGTCGTACCCACCGAAGATGCTCCTAAGCCCCAAAGCGCGCCACCGAAACGGCGAAATGCGCTTGTGTCGCTAGAGTCCCCGAAAGTGGTTGACGCGGCTCAACACTTGGCGTTGCTACAGCAAGACATAGATCAACTAGCAGGGCGAATGGGGAGGCTCGAAGCTCTAGCCGGCGTCTTCAAAGAAGGAGACTCTCTCGCCATTGCTCGTGCAACAAAAGAAGGAATTGATAGGATCGAGCATGCTGTGAGTGATATTCAAGAGCGTCAGCAAAAGATTGACTCACACCTTCAAGAAGTTTTAGTGCTCAAGCGGGCTCTTGAACAAGTTCTACGAGACAAGGGCAAAGTTGAAGCGTTGCTGGGTCTGAAACCGAATGGTACGTCTTCACGGACTGGCGTGAACTAAGCCAACTACCATGGCAGCTATTTCTGTCGTATCAGATTTCTTTCGGCGAATTGTCGGTGGTTACGGCACGGGCGTATTTGTTCGAGGTCGTGAGCAACCGGGTGCTCCTAATCCTTATCTTCTTGACAAGCTTTTACGGGAAGAGGGAATTGCTAAGGAGCCGCGAGCACGGGGCGTTGAAATCCGGGATGTGATTGAAGCCCTAACTCTTATCTCTTCTGGGCAGATTACAGCCTCGAACGTAATCGTAGAAGGCAGCTACCCCAATATCGGGAATCCGAGTGATGCCGAAGAAGCATTTTCAAATATCAATGCGGGGGCACTGGGCGATGTTGACGGCCCTGCGGTTTCGACCGACAACGCCGTTACTCGGTTTGACGGAATTACTGGAAAAATCATCCAGAACAGTCTCGCGATTCTTGACGATCTCGGAAACTTCACGACTCCCGGAACTTTCGACGGGCGCGATGTTTCGGTCGATGGCGCAACGCTCGATGCACACGTTGCCGCCAGCGTGGCCCATGCGTACCGCGGGATTTTCTCTCAGCCCGCGGCCCCCGCGACAGTCCAGATCCCCACGAGTACATGGGGCTTTTGGTTCGACACCGTCAACTTGACCTCGTTCCAGGTCTTGAACGTGAGCGGTACGCTGTATGCCGTGGAACTGACGACGCCCCCATGAGCCACCGGCAAAACCACGAGCTGGCCTCCACCGGAGACCACGACCCCGGGACCGCCGAGACGGTTATCGGGACGGATAGTGGAGGATTGCTCGCCGAGATTGTGTTTAGCCCTATGGTGACGTCGGATGCTCTGGTTCAACGAGACGGCGATCAGATCAATGTTCCGCTGGTTCCCTTCGAATCGAATGATGCGGCGTCCAAGGCGTACGTTGATGCCGCGGCTTCAGGGCTGCAACCCCACGAAGCTGCCCGGGCCGCCACCGTGGTGGCCGGTACCCTCGCGACCGATTTTGAGAATGGCGACACGATTGACGGCGTATTGCTCGTGACGGGGGACCGCATCCTAATCAAGAACCAAGTGTCCGCGACCCAGAATGGGGTATACGACGTCCAGCTCGCGGGCGCTCCTGTCCGTTCCTCCGATTTGGTGACGGGGAATTCGGCCAGCGGCGTGTTTATCATCTCGGTGTTGGAAGGTACAGTCAATATCAATACCTCGTGGGTATGTACTGCACCCTTCGGCACCGATATTGTTGATACCGATCCTTTGCCGTGGAGTCCTTTTACTGCGGCGCAGCTTGAAGCAGGTGACGGTCTCGACAAAGCCGTCAACGTCCTACGGGTAGCCCCTGCGGTAGCGGCGGCGCCACAACAGTACGGCGGTCTTGATGTTCGTCGCACTGCCGATGGATCTGGGATCGCGGGAGCAGACCTGGGGTACGCTGCGGCCAAGACCGATTTTTTAACACTAGAGATTGACGGGTCCAATCAGGTCCGGATTGCCGCAGGAGCAGCCGGCGATGGACTCGGGGGAGGCTCTGGTACTCCCCTGGCTGCTGACGTCGCGACCGCCATTCTTGCGCAGCAGTACGGTGGCGTTGTCAAGGATCGGAATTCTGCCGGTACAGGCGTGGCAGCGGCCGATGCAGGATTTCTTGCGGTCAAGACCGACAACACAACCCTGGAGGTCGATCCTTCAAATCAGCTTCGGCTCAAGGCGGGGTCGAACGCTGTGCTGTTCCAGGGGGCCTTCAGCTACGCAGGGGCAGATCCCGTCTTCACGGGAGAGCTGGACCAACTGACGGCTGTGAACCAATGGGCTTTCTTCAAGAAGGGCGCGACCGATTCCACGTACTTGGCGTTCCGCCGCAGTGTTGCGGCCGGCACAATCGACGACTTCGCGTTGGTCGAGATGGATAGCTGAAAATGGCGATCCACAAGAAACAGCACGCGATCAGTAACGCGGAGAACCACGCGCCCGGTACCAACGGGACGTTGCTGGGTACAGAGTCGAGTGCCTTGGCGGAGAAGGCGTTCGGCACCGCCGCAACCGCGGGCAACATCGTGCAGCGGGACGGATCAGGCGATGTCGTGGTGCCGACCACCCCGTCCAGTGCTCCTGCCGCAACCTCCAAAAGTTACGTTGATGGCCTCACGTACCTGTCGGCGGGCGACGGGATTGGGAAGTCTGGCGGCACTATCTCGTCGGATGTCGCGGTCGCGGCACTCGCGCAACAGTACGGTGGGATCGTCAAGGATAGGAACTCGGATGGTACTGGAGCTGCGGCAGCAGATGCCGGGTTCCTCGCGGTCAAGACCGATAACGTGACGCTGGAGATTGATGCTAGCAACCAGGCCAAGATCAAATCGGTTAGCGGTCTTGCCGGCACCATCGGGACCCCGGCGCAAGTTTCGGCCACGGGCGACACCACCACAATATCCCCCACTGACGGGCTCTTGTCTGGCATGACCCTTACGCCGGGGGCGGGCGGCTACCTTATCTGGTTCACCACTACGCTGGAGAATACTTCGGGTGCCCAGAGCACCACGATTTCGATTTACGTGGGGGGCGTCCAGGTGGCCCATACGGAGCGACCGTCCAAAGGACAGGCCAACAATCCGTATCCAGTCGCAACCCACGCCTACGTAACGGGTGTAACGGGGGGTCAAGCAATTGAGATCCGGTGGAGAGTATCGGGTGGTACCGGCACAACGCACCAACGAACCCTTACGGTCGTGAAGGTGAACTAACATGCCCGAAACCAACTATCTGTTTTCTAAATCCGGTGTGCGGGCTGGTAAGCTCCACATCGAGATCAATGCCTACCCTGGGATCGCGCCTTCCGTCGTGCGGATCGACTACGCTGATCCAAATGGGATCGTCGTGATGGCGGACACGCTGACTGGAGCAGAGCAGACCGCCCTTACCAACGTGATCGCGGCCCATCCGAGCCCTTACCCCGAGGAGCCTTTGTATTTGCGGAGTCCTAACGGAGCCCTCTGGAAGTTGCGGGTCACCGCCTTTGGACTGATAGATACGGATCTGGTGTAACGATGCCAAAACATTATGCCGTTGGGGTCAACCTTCAGTCGTTCACGGTTCAGAACCCATCAGGGGGCCAGGGATTTGCGGACGTTGTGTTCTCCAAAGCGTTCGCCAAAGTTCCGAAGATCAGCCAGGGTGACAAGATCACGGGGAACAACCCGAAGGCCGGGAGCATCACGAACCTGACCAAGACGGGACTCCGGTATCATTTTGGTGGTACCGCGACCGATGTCGAGTCGGTTGACATCATGGCGGTGGAGGAGTAGCCATGGCGCTCGTCCAACACCTTGTCGATGGCGCTGCTTCCGGCTCGTCCAGCAGCATCCAGGTGGCCCAGACGGGGGCACTCCAGTTGACCATTTCGGCGGGCGACTGGATTGAGCCCGATGCCAGTGGCGATCTCGTGACCTACAGCTTCGCCCAAGAGGTACTTGACTTCACTCCTGACCTGGTGCTGCCCAAGGACGTGCTGGTCTACCTGCTGCACAATCCCTCGACCGATGCAAACGACGTGGGGGTCTGCGGCATCTTGTTGGATGCCAGCCTCATCAAGAACAACATCCAGGCCCACGGTTCGCCTGTCGCCCCTTGGGTCAAGCTCGCGACCCTTGCGTGGTTTGTCCTGCCGACCAACGCGACGGATCTGGACCAGACGACGGTCAACTGGTTGCAAGTGGTGTAGGAGATTCATATGTACGCGCTAATCCGTGCCATTCGTATCCTTACTGCACGCTCGTATCAAGTTCAGTTGAACCGCTGGGATTCTGAACGGGGGTACGATTCTGCATATCCGCAGGTTGTGGTTGAGGCAAACGATCCATTGGAAGCGGCCAATGTCTTTGTACAACAGCACCTATCAAGTGTAGAGCGGGTGGGGGAAACACACCTACTTAGTGAGAACGACGAACTGGTATCCTTCGATATCGGACAGGGCTACACCCTACATGTGAGGAAGAACTGAGATGGCCCAGACGATCCAACCCGTCATCGATCCCGTGGCGCAGAAGCGCGAGACGGGTAAGAAGAACGTCAAGGCCGAAAAGTTGGCCGCGACCGAGCCCAAGCCCTTCCTCCAGATGACACGGCCCGCGATCGAAGCCTACATCGACGCCAACACCGGCAACGTGGCGGACTTGCGGAAGGTCGTAAAGCAATTGGCTCTGGTGACGTACGAGCTGGGCCAGATCGTACTCGCGCGGGAATCGTGAAGCCAAACTCACAAGAGTTTGATCTTGTGGGCAGCGTCTTCAGAAAGCTGAAGCAGCAGGATCCCACACTGCACGATGAGTTGATGGCACGCTTGATGGCCCATCCGCAGGACGCGGATGATCTGCGGCGTAGGCGCGAACTGCACCGCAGCGCCGGCTGCTGCCCTGACGTGCCATGACTCTTTCGACCAAAGCAGAAATTTTGCGAGTGATTGACGGCGCCACTGCGCTGAATCACTCAGGGGTGTTTGTTCGGGGACAAGAACAATCCAGTGCTCTCAGTGATGCCACCCTCATAACTACAGGGCTTGACATTTTGGAGGGCACTGCACTCATTACTCCGACAAGTGACCCCCTCACTGCATTCGTTCGAGCGGCGGTCATCGCCTTTGTGGAAGAGACTCGCGCGAGTCTTGACATCGGCATCATAGTGCGGGGAAAGCCGCAACCAAGGCCAATCGGGCGCCCCCTACTTCGTGGGTTGGTGCCTGACGACGCAGGCATCATCTCTATCACCATCGCAGCAGGCACGTTGTCTGATCTAGCAAATGGATATCCATCTGCTCTCAGTGCTGCGCTGAAAGCGGAAGAATTGGTCCTGAATAAGCTCATAGGAAGCTCATACGTGAGAGGTGTGCCTATCCATCGTTGCGCGACGCTAGACGAGATCGCGGTCTTAATGTTTCCTATTTTTCGGGATGCTGTGGCCGCTTATCCCTGACAGGGATCCAAACTCCTGACAACCAAAATGAAATCACTATTTCTGTTTGTTTTTCTGCTGAGCAGCGCTTGTACGGCGCCTATGCCCCCACCCCACTGGGTTGATACAAGTCGGTGGGTAGACGCAAGTCGTGGCCGCTGGATTGACCTTGATACGCTACAAGGCGGCCAATGCCTTCCCTGCTGCGGAAATCTTCCCACGCCAGGGTGCATTCCATGTTGCGCGCCCGTGGACGGAGTCTACAAAAACCTTAGAGGGTTGGAGTGCAAGTCTCCTGTCCCTGCTAAAGAACGGGCCGACAAAAACACCGACGAAAAGGAAAAAAGCGGGGTAGGTCATACTGACAAGAAGGAGACGCCGCCATGAAAATTCGGAACATACCATTTCTCCTTCTTTTGTGGGTAGGCTCTGCTGCTGCCCAAACGGTTTATACAGCCGCTCCAAATCCGAGCGTGCTGTACGTTCAAGACGGTAGCGGCACGTTCTCCCCCGTCTCGGCTCTGGTTCCTGTCCCCGTGACAGGATCGATTACGACCACTCCTGGCGCAGGAGAGCAGCCCGTAAACATCACGCAGATTGCTGGAACTCCCGTAGGAATTGCAAATCCACTACCCACTTTTATGGTCGTGGCTGGAGCCGCTGTATCGACGGCGAATCCGATGCCGTCTTTGACTTACGGACTGGAGGGCGTAACGCCAACGGCTCTGGGAATTCTCAGCAGCGTTACGGCGCCGTTTGATCCTCTGCTGCCCACCCCTAGTGCTTTGCTCAACATGCCGCTAGCGTTTGATAACGTGGCCGGGTACATCAGCATTTTGAATTCTTCGAGCGGTAATCTGCATGTATCGGACGGTGGATCATCGCTCACAGTTGACTACGGGTCTGGTACCTTTGTAGTAGACTTGGATAAGATTGATGGAACAGCAATCTCGAATTTTGTCGGTACTCACGACTCCCCCGTTCCCACAGGACTTCTCAACGTGGGAGGCACGTCTCAAGATGGAAATGCAAGACGCCTGTTGACGAGCACTACAGGTGCTCCAGTAATCGCGGCGAAGGACGCTGCCAATGCAGTGGTGGAGCAGCTTGCTGCAATCCACGGCGCCGACGCGCCTACGGGCGCGCTTGCAGTTGGCTTGCGCGACGCGGTGGGCGATTTGTACCAACTCCCTGGAGATGGAGTTTACGGTCTTCGTGTGAACGGCGTCTCTCAGAACGGCGGAGAAGTCAACACGACCACAGCTTCTCCCAATGGATCCGACCAGTCCGTTACTTTGCCAGCGTCCTGTGCCGGAAACATTCGGTCTTGCCGGGTCTGTAACATAGACGCGGCAGACACTGCTAAGCTTGAGTGGAACACTAGCGGGGGAACTGGACTGACGATCTACCCGGCAGGCGTGACGACTCATTCGGGACCAACCTGCACCAACTCTCCCGACGCTCTTGGCGTGAATGTGGCGAGTCTGTTTTCTACTTTTAGCGCCGCAGTTGACCTAGAACTTGCCTGTGTTTGCGACTAGGCACAACGCTGAACGAAATTGAACCGTGATTCGTATAGATACTAACGGCACGGAGGAAACGTCATGGCCCTAAGCACAAAGGCAGAGATCCTGGCAGAGCTGGACAACATCGAGAACCGCTTGGTTTCGGGCGCATTCGTGACCGGCTCTGAGCAGGTCGGAGTGTACGCCTTTCGTAACTTCCGGGATACCACCCTGGACGTAGGCGAGGCGGTTCTCGACCTTCTGGCGCCTTCTGCAACTGTGACCGCGCTCCTGGCGCGTATCGCTGGCTATCGCGTCAACAAGGTTTCGGACGTGTTCGTACGCGGCGTTGAGTTCGAGGCTCCGATCAATCGGCGCTCTTTTCGCGACGAAATCCTCGGTCTTCTCACGGACATCGCTGCTGCGCAGGGTAATGGAGCTGTGATTGCGGACGTGGACACAGTTCGTACCGCGATCGAGCAGAAGAAGGTGAGTCAGCCCCGTACTCGCAACGAGCCCGTGGCTGCCGCCCGTCCAGCGCCCTACGTCGAGTTCCGCGACAGCACGCTGGACCTTCTGACCACGATTACCAACGCGCTGCCGTAGCGCAAGGAGCCTCCCATGCAGCGCCTCAGTAGAATCATCCGCGCTATCGGCGCGGAAGACGACGTGGAAGAGTCCATGGAAGAGTCCACGGAAGAGTCCATGGAAGAGTCCATGGAAGAGTCCACGGAAGAGTCCATGGAAGAGTCCATGGAAGAGTCCATGGAAGATTCTACGAAAGGGCTAGGTGGTGAGGAGGGTCTCAACGAGGCACAAGAGTTGGCCGAGACCTGGATTAACGGAAACCTCGAAGATGTTGTCAACGCCTTGTTCGAGGCGGGGCCAGTTCTAGCGATCGAGGTCTACGAAGCGCTTCCGCACGAGGACGGGCTGAAGCTGCTCGACTTGCTGCGGCTGAGAATCACGGACGCTTCTACTGCTCCGTAAGGAAGGTTTTGTGAATTGGAAACAGGAATCCATCTCCTCTTCGACTGCCGTACACGCACGGCAGGAGCGATAGCTAGCCTCCCGACCGTCTACCACCTGCTCGAAAACTTGCCCGCAGAAATCAGCATGACAGCGATGGTCAGGCAGGAGTGGTAACGGTGGGTTACGGCTATGGCTGTTGATCGCAAGGAAGTTGACTTAGTAAAAGAGCGGGCGAGAGGTCGGAGGTATTACTGGAAGAACATTGATAAGATCCGGGCGCGCTACGCCTTGAATAAGGAAAAAGTTGTAGCGCGTAATAGAAAGTGGCGGGCTGCTAACAGTGAGCGCTCGCGCGCGTACCAGCGCGCTTACTACAAAGCTAATAAAGAAAAGCATAATGCGCAGAGTACAGCGTGGCGCCAGGCTCATAAAAATGATCCACAGTATAAAGAGCGGCTACACCAAGCCTATAAACGTAGACGGGAAGAGTTGAATGCGAGAGGTCGCAAGCAGTGGGCCGCAGTTCGCTACAGAGTTTTAACAATTTACGGTCTATGCTGTGCCTGTTGCGGTGAACACCGTCTTCCATTTCTCGCGATAGACCATATAAATGGCGGAGGAAACCGAGATTTGAAAAATTCCGGAAACAGCCGGAGCATGTGGAAACGTATGATTGTTGAGAAAGATCCGGCCAAGTACCAGACACTGTGCTGGAACTGTAACGCTGGAAAAGTGAATAATTTTGAGTATCCTGGTATTTGTCCGCACGAGGTAGAAAGGCGGACTATGGAGTTGGACAAGGCGGCCTAAATTGTGTCTAGCCTAGAACTAAAGAAAAGGCAGGAGTATTATCAGACTAACCGGCAAGAAATTTTGGAGAAGAAGCGAGCCTTCTACCAGAAAAATAAGGCTACATTACTGGCTAAAAACAGAAAGTGGCGACTTGAGCATATAGAATCTTTGAGGGAGGCCGACCGTTTGCGGAACGCAAAGAGGCGAGAATACATAAAGCAGCGGAATGCCGACTACTATAAATCTCACAAAGTTGATCCAAGACGTAAAGAGCGAGAGCGACGCTATCAGAAAAAGCATCCAGACAAGATAAGAAGGAAGTTTTACAATTCGAGGATGCGCCTACGCTTTAGGCTTTTTGACCTTTACGGCTATGCGTGTACTTGCTGCGGAGAAGCTCGCTTACAGTTTTTAGTAATTGACCGTATTAAAGGCGGCGGAAATAGAGACCGGAAGCTCTGCGGCTTGCGGAAAATGTGGCAGCGTATGATAGTAGAGAATGATCCGACTAAGTACCAAACTTTGTGCTACAACTGTAATGCGGGAAAAGCCTTCAACTTAGAAAATCCCGGCATGTGCCCTCACCAAGTAGAAGCGCTGTTACTGGAAAAACTGGAGGCAGCGTAGCCATGCAGACTGGGTTGCACCTACTTTTTGATTGCCGGGTTAGGAGCCCCGGGGCTCTAGCGAGTTTAGAGACCGTTTATCACGTACTTGCAGAGATGCCGGCGCACCTAGATATGTGTGTCGTAGTGCCACCGCTTTGCGTACGTTTCCCGCATGCAGCGAGCGAGCTTCAGCGTTTTGTAGAGCAGCTCCGTGGTGGAGTTGCTCCGTTACCGTCTCACGCAGAAACTGTAGTTCGAGATATGGAACGGCATCTCGAAGAACGTGCGTGGGGGGAGTCGGGAGTTTCCGGAATTGTCATAATCGCGGAATCTCATCTCTCCGTTCATACCTGGCCGCAGCGTTCTTATCTATCAGCCGATTTCTTTTCCTGTAAGGAGTTCGATGTCGAGAAAGCCACAGATATTCTGTTCAAGGCGTTTGACGTAGATCCTGAGAAGTCGGTGGTGCAAACCGTTCGACGTGGAATCGGTATCTTGCCGGAGTAGAGGGACTCTGATGAAACACCTAAGAAACGCACTACACCTCTTGGCGGACAGCAACAGTACGGTCGATGCAGTCGTGAAACTATTTCAGTACAATCAGGATTTCTGGCCGGTCGGGGATCTTGTAACAAAAGCGATTGGTGAGTGGGGAGACCCGGAACCTGATTGGGTTAACCTTGGGCAGGAGCTAGAGCGCAGGTTCGGACAAGATTCACGAGTTCGCAGTATTGTCGAGACTGGAGACTCCGCAGGCTTTTCCTGGGAGGAAGTAGCTCGCCAGATTGGAAGAAAGCTCCAGCTAGGGCAGCGCCCCCATCCTCGGCGGGACTAGCCGAAAATGAAAGCTGATGCAGCGTTCTGGAAGACGCTCAAGTTCTTCAAAAGAGAAGAGCAAGCCTTTGGGCGTCCAGGCGTCAATGCGTGGGGAGACCCCAATCAAATCGAGCAAGAACTCCTTTTCCGTCTCGACATCTTCCGAGCTTTTGTCGGCAAGCCTGTTCTCATCCATGCCGCGTGGGCAGCCGACGGGCATGCTGCGGACTCCGCTCATTACCGCGGGGAAGCCGTGGATTGCCACGTTCAAGGTCTCAGTCTCATTGATTCCTGGATTCAGGCGGAAAGATTCGGCTGGGGCGGAATAGGTCTCTACCCTCTTTGGGCAAATTCCGGGCTACACCTTGATGTACGCTCCCGAGGCCCAAACCAGGCCGAAGCTCGATGGTGGCGAGATGCGGCCGGTACTTACCAGAACCTGACGAGCAACGCGGTCTACGAAATGCTTCAAACCGAACGCGCACGGCGGGGGAATTCGTGAGCCCCTTGACTGCGACTACCCTGCTGCTAGCCAATGAATTGCTGCACGCAGAGTTCGTAAAGCGCCGCCCGGCGATTCTCCTTACCGACGGCGAGGTCATCGTGGGAGAGTTTGACCAGCCTCACGTCGAGATCGTGTTGAGCAATTCGCTAGCATGGGACGACATTCAGGACACTGGCTTCATAGATACGCGCGGAAACTTTCAACGAGGTACGAGAAGTCAGGAGCAGGGAGGTGCCTGGGCTCCGGCCGCGCTGAAAAGAGTCCTAGCCCGTCTCATTCAAGCAGGGCTTGAAGAGAGGCTACCCGGCCTGCTCAAAGCATTTCCGCAGTTCGGTGAAGCCGAGATCCGAGAAGCGGCGGAAGCCGATCCATCGCTTGCCAAGAAGTATCTGTCCTGGATCGTCCGTCAGGTGCAGGCGGAGCAGATCCGGTTTCCAGAAGATACCGAGAAAGTCCACGAAGCGCTCTCCAAGTTTGAACGGCTCAAGAACAGTCCACGCTTCCAGGCTCCCAAAGACATCGGCCAGTACAGAAGCTACGGCGATCTTGCGGATGCGATCGACAGCGCAACTGGCCAGGAAAGCAAGAAGGAGAAGGTCCGCGTCAAGGAAGTAGAAGGTGCGCAGCAAGTCTATGACGACGGCACGTACCAGGTACTGAAGATTACGACGCCTGAGTCTTCTGCGGCACTCTGTCACGGCACAGACTGGTGCGTGAAGGATCCACGGTTCTCAAAGGACTACCTGAAAGACGGTCCGCTCTACCTCATCCTGAAAAACGGCGAGAAGTACGTGCTGGCACATCCAGAATCTCGTCAGTACAAAGACGTTCGTGATCGGGAAGTAGGCGAAAAAGTTATCGACGAGATCCGAAGACCTCTCATAGGCATTGGCGCGTACACGCTCGAAAAGTTGACCAATAGTCTTGGTGTGAACTTACGCCATGAGTACGCCGACCACTATGAAATAGATGATCTCAAAGAGTCCGCGATAGAGCGGACGCAGGAGTGGATCGAGCAGGATCTGAAGTGGGAAGAGGAGCATAGAAAGCTCAGGCCAGAGCAGGAAATCTTAGTAGACGAGGAGTACCCACGCAGGATGCTAGGACACTGGATGGAGGAGAACATACCGCCTTTGGCTATCGGACTCTTTATCGACTACATCGACTTTAAAGATTATGAAGCAGAGTGGAAAAAACTATCCGAAGATCCTTACAGTCTTGACCTGGCCGATCTGATAAAAGAGATCGATGTAGAGAGAACCTTTATAGAGTGGCTCGAAGACTCGGTTCCCCATCTCACTGCCAAGGGCGGCATTATCGAAATTACTACGGATGATCCTGAAGAGCAGGAAGAGGCTTATACCGTTTTGGATGAGTTGGACGTAGATGATTGGTACCAAAGCGAGTATCGTTCCGAGCTAGAGATGAAAGCTGAGGGTGAGTTTATCGACCGCCTTGTAGAAGGCCGAGAGAAGATACTGGAGAAGATTTCGGCAGAATTGAATGAAGAGACGATCAAGAACTTCATCGAATGGATGAAAGCGGAAGGCTATGAAGTTCCTGTTTATTCCAGCTTTCCACTGTTTGCGCCAGAGCGCGATCCAAGGCAGATAGATCTGCCGCTCCAAGGCGTGCTCAGGATCTTCCGGCAGGCGGACAAGGATACAAGAATCAAGCACTTGCAAAGTCGTCCAGAGAATCAGGATGAACGGTCTAGGTCCAACATTCAGTGGGTGAAGGATAATGTACGCGAGCGCGACGAAAAGCTCATTTCTTGGGTGTTCGGGAACTACAACGGGAAAGGCTGTGGACCACGTTCAACGACTACATCCAGGAGCGAGATCTTCCTCCTATAGACGCCGAAGTAATTGACCACATTGGCGACTGGTTTAGAGAGAAACGTCCTAACATCATGCCCATGACCTCGGAACAGGTACTAGACGCGGTCCGTGAGTGGGACCGGGAGATAGGAACACAAGAGCCGGAAGAGTACGAAGAAAAGAATGTCGTCTACAGCCTGGACAGTGGATGGACGATTCAACAGGTCAAGTCCAAGAATGATCTGGAAGTCGAGGGCGCCAAGATGAAACATTGCATCGGGTCCTACTGTCAAGCGGTGTATGCAGAGGATTCATACATTTATTCGTTACGCGACCCACAGAATCAACCACATGTCACGATTGAAATGAGCACGCCACATTCTACCAAAAACCCGCGCATTGCGCAGATCAAGGGAAAGTCAAACTCAGAGCCCTCGAAGCCTTACAAGGCGCTCCTCAAGGAATGGTTCCAGGCACTTGACCACCCCAAGCTTGGAGAAGCTGACGACTGGAGTTTTGACCAAGTCGTAGGCAGAGAATGGGGTTCCTCCGACTATGGGGTAATGCCCGACCTAAGTGGTCACGTTTGGGAGCATCTCGTAGGTAGGGCGTTAGAGCTTGTCGGAAAGTACCACCGGGCGCGCGACGTTCAAGACGTTGCGGAAGCCTTTGTAGAGCTTGCTGAAGCGAGTGGTACCGTAGCGGAACTCGCAGTCATACGCGACGCAGAGCAGGACAAGTTCTGGGAAGAATGGCACTCCTACGACGCTAACTACGGCCTACCCTCCATGCCCCGCGAAGAAGACTTCGAGAGTGATGAAGAGTTTCAGCGTGCAGAAGCAGACTGGTATAAGTTGGAACAAGAGGCTCAAGATGAGGCTCTCGGGGAAAATCCGCGGTGGAATTTCTTGAACGCTCTCTACGATGAGCTGAAGCCTCTCCACAAGGGCTATCAGCCCGCACCGGAAGCCCCGCTATGAGCCAGCCACAGCCTCTCAGAAGCGATCAAGAGCTTGTCCTGCTCAGGCAAGGCACTGCCGAGGACATTCTCATTGCGGCGACCGAGCCACTCGACAGGAACGCGACTCCCGAGCAGCTCATCACGACCGACCCCGAAGCGGGAAAGATCGAGCTAGTGGACGACGGCGGGACCGCGATCGAGACGCTGCTGTTTCCAGAGGCAGGCAGTGGTGCTGTCCAGCGGCTTGGATTGGGCACGTACAAGTACGGTTTTGACTCAGCATTGCTTCAGAGCCCCACGTACCTGGCCTTCTACCGCTTCCGGACTGGAAACGCCAGGGAGATCCGGAAGCAGCACCTGATCCGCGTAGCCCCGATCAAATACTTCAAGTACATCCCCATCCTGCGGCTGATGGTGGACAAGAGCCGCAAGAGCCTCACGTCCACCAACATTACGTCGCGGGGAGGCGTCACCTACGGCTACTCCGACGCGATGATGTCCGTCTACCTCGACCTCGGAGCGGGCGTCATCAACATGGTGCCGCCCTATACCGGGTTCGGGGTCGGCAACTTCCCAGACCAGCATCTCTGGGTTCTCATCCAGGCCGCTACCCTGGTAGCCCTGGAGAGCCAGGGCATCTACGCCGTGGACACGGACTACGTCTACAGCCTCGGCGGCAACGCGCTCACCATTGACCACCTGAGCAAGATTGCTCAGGTGAGCGGACTTCCCCTGTTCGCGGACTTCAAAGACTGGCTGATCCGGTTCAAGCAGCAGTTTAGAAGTCAAGGATCGGTGTTAGTCCAGATGCAGTATTCCTTCAGTATATCTACTGAAGAAGAATTACTTATACGGGAGGGTAAACGAACCTATCCGGTTACGATTGGAGAGGCTTGTGCGAACCCACGAGAAGGCTCTGAAGTCTTGGCGATCCATCCCGCTAGCGGTGAGGTAGGATGGCATCCGGTTACCCAGTGGTGGGAGCACGACACTTCTGCCAAAGACTGCTACAAGATCAAGACAGCCGGTGGAAAGTCCATTACGATTACAGGGGATCACTCCTTGTTTGAGGTGCAGGGAAACCGGCTGGAGCCGGTACAAGGAAGAGCCCTGAAAGAAGGTAGTGAGATTGTCACTTGCGATCTTCGGCACCGTCTGGAAACCAGCACTTCACGGATTGACCGTGTCAAGGCAGTAGAACCTGTTCACGTAGCTAAGATGTACGACCTGTCCGTGCCTGGAGTAGAGAACTTCGTGGCTTCGGGCGTCATGGCTCACAACTCGATTGGCCGCTTCTTTTCTGTTGGCGCGGAACACGAGTTGATTGTGAGGGACGGCGGAAAGATCCAGACAGTTCCAATTGGCGATTTTGCCGCTGAAGTCAAATCTCCCGAAGTGCTTGCGGTCGATACAAAGACGGGGCGTCCTGCCTGGAAAAAAGTCCAGGCGTGGCTCTCTCATGATTGCGCGGGAAAGGACTGCTATCGGGTGCGTCTGTCAAGCAGGACATCGATTTCTCTCACGGGAGACCACTCGGTATTTCGGTTCGGCTTGAACAGCCTTCTACGGGTAAAAGGTCGAGACCTTCAAGTGGGAGATGAGATTGTCGTAGCTCCTCCAAGGGCGCAAGGGCATCTCTTGGATACCGAAGTCTGTCGCGCTAAGATCGTATCTATCGAGCCTATGAAGAGCCCACGTATGTACGATATTTCTGTGCCTGGGAGCAGGTTCGAGAACTTTGTAGCGGACGGGATCATGTGCTGTAATAGTAGTGTTCCGTCGGGGTTTTTCAGTAGGTACGGCTTGTCGGTCGGCGGGCCTAGCGGGGTACTTGCAGGAAGCGGATTTACGCCTTGATGTTCTACGCAGTTGCTATAAAATTGCCCGCTGCATGAAACGCCAAATCCATCTCAACTCGGCCGTGCTAGTTGCACGCTACAAGGCGCGGGAAAGCCTAAGCGCTTTGGCGGCTTCTTTAGGAGTTTCCAGAAAGCTCGTCAAGTCCAGACTGCGCGAAGCGGGGGTTATCATCGAAAAGTGCCCTGGAAGAGTTGAGGTCGATGCTGAACGTATCTTACAGCTCTACCAGACGGGAAAAGGTCCGCGAGCGATTGCACGCGAAGTAGAAACAACAGAGAAAATCGTAATAAATCGTTTGACTCTTGCGGGAGTCTACAAGTACGAATGGAGGAAGTACGCAGAAAAGTCTTCTGAAATAGTGTCTCTCTACAAGGCAGGGCATAGTATCAGAGAGATAGCTAACCGTACCGGGCTTGACGGTCTTACCGTACGCAGTTACATGTCTGCACAAGGGGTAAGCGTTAGGAAGAGTTTTGCGGCTAAAGAGCTTGATGATGCGTACATAGTCGTTCAATACAAGGACGGCAGGAGCGCTTCGAGTCTTGCAGCAGAACTTAAAGTTGATACAACTACTATTATTGACCGCCTGGAAAGAAGTGGGGTAAAAAGGCGCGATACAGTAACGGCGACGAAGATTTGGGCTAAAAGAACAATCGAAGCTGGTAACTGGCCGGATCGTGAGCGAAGGCCCGATATTACAAAAGAGTCGCTAGAAGGGCTCTATACAGCTCAAAAGCTGACAATTCCGGAAATTGCTCGATGCTTTCATTGCACCACGAGTACCATAGCCGACCGAGTGAAGAAGTTCGGTATTCCGTTACGCCGTTGCCAGCCAGTCAAGGATTCGCTACCTGAACGCCGTGTCCAGAGAATTTTGCGCAAACTGGGGGTAGAGTTTCAAACTGATTACACTTTTGACCATCGCTACCAGCGTGGTAAGAAGCGAGCCCTCGACATCGCGCTCTTACAAACTAAAGTAGCGATAGAGTGCAATGGATGCTTTTGGCATGCACACGCTGTTGGTAATGAATGGCATCAGCCGTACACTCCTAAGTACGTTCCGCAGATCGCCGCCGTACTACGTGATAAAGCAAAGGCAGAAGCTCTAGCTGATGCAGGATGGAAATTGCTCATTGTGTGGGAGTGCGAACTGAAGTCCAAGGAAGGCCGCAAGCTAGTCCGCAAGCGCCTCCGCACCTTCCTCGGCATACCCCGTCTCGTCCAGGCCGCAGCATGAGCCCCCTCACAGCTATCCTCCGTCGCCTCTGCCTTTCCGCGTCTCCCGCAGACTCCTCCTTCAACTTTTCCGATATTCAATCCGGCCTTACCCGACTCGGCGAACTTGCCCATGCCGATGGTCAACAGATCCATTTGGTCGTTCTTGGTGGCGCTGCTATGGTTCTTGGCTACCGCACCCGAGAGTCCACCAAAGATGTTGACGTCGTCATTCTATCGCCCAATGCACAGCTCGTGCGGAAATGGGCAGAGGCGGTAGCCGCAGAGAACAACTGGCCCCGTGACTGGCTCAATGATGCGGCCAAGGGCTATGTCGATGTTCTATCCGAGGGTCCTGTTCTGGTACAATCAGAAGGGATCACAGCTTCTCAGCCCTCTACAGAACAGTTGCTAGCTCTGAAGCTGGGGGCTTGGCGTGGAGCGGGTGACTACGGAGACGCTACGGAACTGCTCAAGGCTTTGGCAGAAGATGCGAGCAAAGAGAGTGTCTGGGAAAGTTTGCAGCCCTTTCTTCAAAAAGGCCGAGAGCTTAAAATGCAGTATGCCTTTGACGATTTGTGGGGAAGGCTTCATGAGCCTACTTGAAAAGATTGCAGTTGCTGCGCACGCACAGAACGATTTTTACGTGCGTGCGTGGACGATGGAGCTTCTGCGCTCTGTCGATAACCTCGGGGAGGTAGAAAGACCCTGCCTGGGAAGTTCAGAAGAACTAGCCCTAGCTGCCGCCATCATCGAGCTACTCGCCCTTCGGAAGGGGCAGAAGCCCCCTGCATGGACCTCTGCGGTCGGAGGTATGAGAGCCCCTTTCTATCTGTTCCCCGACATTGATTCACTGCCGTGGACGAAACGCTGGTGCGAAGCAGAATCTCCGGAGCCCTTGAAACGGCGAAACATCTTTGCTTCACCGGAGTATCTTACATTCGCGTGAGCACAATGAGCCCCCTCACCTCCATCCTCCACCGCTTCTCTGCTCCTGTCCAGGAGCCCTACGAGTCCAAGATTCAACGGATCCACGACAAAGACAACATCAGGGACAAGCTCTACCTCTACCAAGCCCTCTTTCCTTACCCCGAGGGAACCTTTCACGCTTTCTGGAATCAGTTCGGAGACGGTAGAGCAAGCTCTCTGGAATGGGTCAAGACTCAGTTCGGGCCGAGATCAAAATGAAACGCCTCCAGGCTGTACTTCAACGCTTCTCTCAGGCCGATGTCATCGACCTCGGCGAACGCCGTATCCAGAAGCAGCGCAAGACCGTTCAAGACACGCTCGAAAAAGTCCAGGACATCATGTCCGAGGATCCTGGCTTTCAGCGTCCGGGAATTGGTGAGTTCTGGAATACCTGGGAAGAGCAGGGACTCCTAGCCGTGCTCAAGAAGTTCCAGGCGGAGCGCAATGATCTTGACCTCAGCACCCGAGATGATCTAGTCAAACGCCTTCGGCATGAGATCGAGCACTCAGACTCCAGCTTCAACGTGATGGACGATCAGATTGTGTCTTTCCAGCAGTACGCCAAGGAGTCCGGATTCTCAGGCTTTGGCCGGGGACAAGGGCCGCCTGAAGGGTGGCGCTCCGTCTTCTTCTCGAATGACGCCGAACGCATCGACGAAGCGTTTACTTCGCTCGATCCGAGAGATTTGAGTCCAGCCGCTTGGCGGGAAGGGCTGCGCGAGTACGATAGGTGGAAAGAGGCGGTTCTGGCCGCTTCTAGGGCCGTGCATATCGCGTATCCATTGTCACGGCGGTAGTATGCCGCTTTCCACGCCCCAAGAAGCTTGTCAGGTGCTAGGTGTTTCCATGTCCGCGGACAAAGCGGACATCAAGAAGGTCTATCGCTTTCTGAGTCTCGCCTATCACCCTGACCGTGCGCCCAAGCAGTTCCGGGACATGGCCGAGGAACGGATGAAGGCGATCAACGAAGCGTATCGAATCCTGGCAAAGTCAGGATTCCGAACGCTTCCGCGACCAGAGCGCCCTACGTCGCGACCTTCTAAAGAAGAGCCCTACGCAGAGCCAGCTTCGAGCTTTGCCCTTTTGCGCCGCAGGTTGGACGCTCTCTGCCGGACCGTTGCCGGCGACATCAGTATTTGCAAGCTGATGGTGTTTGATGGCAAAAAGTTCACGCAGGAGTACGAACTCCCTGTAAACACTCAAGTCTTTCACGAGGTCATATACGAGTTTGCAGATTGGCTGAAGTTAGAGCACGGGGTAAAACTCAAAGCCGCCGTGGAGTACCACTCGGACCGCCTAAAGATTGTATGGCCCTACCACTGCTATGGAGAACACTTTTACTACGAAGGTTATGAGTTTGGCAGTCCGCGAATGTGCGAAGAGTTCCGTTACTTCCTGAGAATCTAACGTGCAAGTCTTTTTCATCGTCCGTGAAGAAGGACATGCGCCGTTCATGATCCATCCATTCTGCGAGAGCCGTTGCGTGTGGATTCCCGTATTCTCCTGCGAGGACGCTGCCCGTGCCTACGTGGGCTACCTGACTACGATCTATCAAGACGCAGACGATCTCCTGGTTTCAGAGATCAACTTGGAGAACTTGACGGGATACATCAACCCGATGTGGGTACGGGTCGTTCTCGATCCGCCCGAGGATCGATCGCGGTGGCTGCCTCTCCCCGAGTTCGCATCGGCGTGAACCTGGCCCGCTACACTCCCAGTGGGACTGTACATGTTGTCCAGGGGCGCGACGAAATCGTGACGATGTTCTGCGGAAAGTGGGGGCGACTGGGGCGGCTCTGGAAGACCGTCGAAGAAGAACCAATCAGTTGCAAGCGTTGCGGGCAGCACCTAGACAAAGAATTGCGAGCGGTAGTCTGTTCAAAATGAGAACTCCGCGATTGCGCAAAGAGCTAGGCTTTATCAAGAGCCCTCCTACCGAGCCCGCCCAGGTTGTTGATTTGATGCCGCGTATTGCCAAGAAGGCGGAAGAGCGGAAGCGACTTGGAAAATATATTCAGCGTTACAACATTCCCGTGACGCCCGCAGCGTGGGGGCTTCGGGTAGACGAGCCCGGGGTCGAAGCGGCGGCCAAGAGAATGCAGCGTGGGATTGCGGCCATGGTCATGCACTTCGAGAGCTGCCTGGAAGCGACCAAGTCGTTGTCCTCTTCCTACGACTGCGGCATCGAGGCCAGCCGCGAAGTGCTGGAAGACGAGATGCCTTGGGGCTCCTGGAACGACAAGGCCCGTGCAGAAGTCGGGCGAGTGCTGGACGCTCACGCCGCCCGCCACGGCTACCGGCGCAAAAGATGATGTAGCTCCTTCCTTGCAAGCGGCTAAGATGCTTCCGGCAAGGAGGGCACCGTGGACTTTGCGGCTCGAACTTTGGCAGGAATCAATTTCGTCGCCTTGCTCGTAGCCGGTATCGTACGCGCCTGGATCGTGCTACTCTTGGCGGGCATCGTAACGGTACTCTGGAAAAATCCATACACCTGAGAGGACTCCATGACATCTAAGCAAGTCCGCAAGAATACCAAGCGTGCCCGCAAGCAACGCGCTGCAAGAGTCGGCAAGCAGACGACTGCCTCTGTAGTGCCGCTGTGGAAGCTGGATCCGGTAGGACTGGATCCGCGGAGCCCGATGATGCAAAGCGTCAGCTACCGCGCCGTTCACGGAAAGCGAGAGGGGTAGGCGGTGAGACAAAAATTTGCCCGATCCGCTCTTCATGGCGCCATCTCTAAGCTGGCGTCCAGCGCTCTCGACCTTCGAGAGCTTGCGGAAGAGGCAGCCGAGAAGACGTGGTTGGAAGACCGCCAGAACGCACAGGTCGCAGTCAACTCGGGCGACCTCAAGCTGTACGCGGACCGCCTTTTTGAAGCGCGCTACCGCGACCAGGTAGGTGCTGAAGAGGATCCCGAGTTCGCGGCCGAGCAGTTCGCCGAGGTCTTCATGGACCGCCTGATCGACCTTTCCCATGGGCTCGCCTAAGCGCAGGCGCTTCCTGAATCCAGTCCGCGAAGTTCTCGACTACGGGCTGGGCCGGAACGCTCAACATTGGGAGTACGCGGTCGTCTCCGCCTTCAACCCTGGTGCGCCAGAAGCAAAGAACCTAGAACGGCACTGGCAGCTTCTCGACGAATTGAAGGAGCGCTTTCCCCGGCTTCGGGTAGAGCCGGGTAACTGGCGGGGGCAGAAGGAACTCGATATTCGCGTTGAGAACATGCCCCTCAGCCAGGCCCTTGATTACGGACGCCGCTACGGGCAGGAAGCGGTGCTCATCAAGCCGAAAGGTGAGCAGCCACAACTCGTCAAAGTACCGCGCTTTGGCCGTGGGACACTGCGTCCATGAAACGCGGGAGCCTTAATCTTCCAGAGGGCAGCATTCGAGCCATCATCACGCTTTCCGTGGTCTGGACCTACCTCGGACTTGTAACTCTCAGGGCTTGTGGTCCTCTTCTGGGAGTTGCGATTGATCTTCCGAACGATCAGTTTAGCGCTTTGGTCATGACCGTTGTGGGCGCGTACTTTGCCATGCGCCCTCCGCTTGCTGCGCGTAAGCCGCCTACTCCCCCAGCCGAAGTTCCGCCGGCTGCACCGCCCGCAGCTCCACTCTTACCTTCACCTACAGCATGAGTCGCTTCTGGGTCGAACCCTGGCACGTCCTTGACGCCACGGGTGCGCTTGACATTGTCATCGCGCACCAGGACGAGTACCTCCAGTTTGGAGGCGAGCCGTTCTATCTTCTCCAGCGGCGCTACGACTCCGATCGAGTGGTGAAGACGCTCGGAAACTATGATCTCGACCCTGACGTAAGATTGCCGCGTACCGTCATCTGGCACGAAGAGCGAGATCCGCCGGAAGAATTCCCCGACTCGGAAGGGTTCGAGGCGACGCTCACGACCAGCTTCGGTGCGATCGAGCTAACTCAGATTCAGGACAAGGATACCTTCTCACCGAATGCAGCTCAGTTCTCTCTCGACTTTCAAGCAAGGCGTGTAGACGCGAGTGATAACCCCCTGCCAGGAGTGGTCTACCTCATCCTCAATGCTCCGCCCCACAACGGCACGGACCCCGTTCACGTCCTGTACCGTTGGATTTCTCCTGCTACTGACTTCCACAGCCGTCAGCCGGTCGTAGACAACTTCCCCTCTAAGGAGACGAGTCTGCGAGGCTACCGGCAATTCCTGGACCCCAAGCGCCTCTTCCGCGGCGTTACCGCGCCGCACATCATTCCACTGGCGCTTCCTGCCGAACCCGGTGATCTCTCCGTGCAGCCTGCGGGTATGACGCGCGCAAGTAGAATCGAATGGTGGACCTCCGTGCCGCCTTTCACGCCCGTGATCCTCGAACACGATCTGCTCGTTCGCGCTGCGAACAACGCATACTACGAAGTCGTGATGAACGAGCTGGACTGGGGGCTTGGATTCGCCAACGGCCAGTCCCGCTTGAAAAGCCAGAAATTCACGGCAGTCCTGCTAGAAGAGAACGATCCGAGAACTAAGATTCCAGTCGTGCGAACGTGATGCGAACGCTGGCCTTCCTCCTGCTGCTTGCAACTGCGGCGCAAGCGCAGCCTTCTATCGAAGCAGGCTGGGGATTCGGCGTTCCCTTGGGCGGTACGCGAAACGGGAACCTGGTTGATTCACGCCTCGGTCTGGTCGAAGTAGAGAGTCGAACTCCTGTACTTTTCGAGTACCTCAAGGGCGCGATCGGCCTTCAAGGTTTGGGTGTCTATGCGCCGTACCACGGCTGGGGCGCGTTCCTGTACGGCGGAGGTCGTGTCCAGTACAGCCGCTTTACAGCAAGAGCAGATGCAGGCGCGGGCTATACGGATTTCGATGGGGCGCGTGGGCAGGCGGACAAGGTCATGTTCCTGCTGCAAGCCGGCGCGAGCGTGCGTGTAATCGAGGAACTGGAGCTTGGAACTCGAATCCACCATCTATCGAATGCCGGCCTTGATGCACCGAATGGCGGGATCAACTCCGTTGTATTTTCCGCAGGCTGGGCATTCTGATGTACGCCTGGCACTCTGCCTGCCCGGATGAACTCTTAGGAGTTGTGTCGGAAGTAACGGCAGGATGGGATCCCGACAGCACGGTCGAAGTACGAATCTCTCCTGCTACCGAAACTCCCACTAGCCCGATCGTGTTGCGAGTCCCGCATCCCTTTTCATCTGCGCTTCTGGCCGGAGAAAAAGTGTGCTTTCGGAACCGCAAAGCTTTGCTGCTTCGCGTAGAATCGGAAGAGCCAATCGCGGCGCTGAGCGATCTTCTCGGCGCAAAGGTGTACTCGAATCATGTTTAATGTAGATACCAGAGCCATTCAGCAGTTCCAGAATTACTTGAAGGCACTGCCGGCGGAGCAGACGAACGCCTTTGTACGGCAGGGCTACACCGAAGCCGTGATGCAAGCGGCGGAAGCAGGCGACGTAGACTTCATCAATCGGCTGGAAGCGACGGCAAGAGGCGGCCAGGGTAGAATCGCGCTCAAGGAAAAGGGCACGAAAGAGACTCCGGAGAACATTCCCACTGTCATCCGCATCGCACGAGATATGGCAAAGCAGACAGGAAGAGCCCCCCGAATCTACATGCGGATTGCCGAGCCTCTTCCAGGTGTGAGAGCCTGGACAGAAGCACTGCTGGTTGAAAGGAAAGGCTGATGTACTTTCGGCTCACACGCGGAATCAAGCACGGATTCGTCGATTACTTTCGGCGCCTCTTCGACCTGGTTGATCGAGATGTGATTCGTCTCTCGGATGGCAGAGAAGCGATCAAGTTCTCACGAAAGCCGACTGCCAGAACCTACGAAGAGTGGGAAGCGAGAGCAGCCGGACTCGACCAAGCTACGGGGCAGACAAGAGGGCTGGCAGGGATTGATCTCAGGAACCGGGAGTATCCCTGCGTGCTCATCAATGCCGTTACGGGGCCGATGAAAGAGTTGAGCTTCACCACTGTACAAGCTCCCAGGATTCCGACCAATCCAGACGGCAACGAGATCCGCTCCATGCTCGGCAGTGGATCGTTCGGCGGCTTCATGGAGATCGACGAATCTCTTGACCCCAATGAAGCTGTTTTCGGAGGTGCGGCGGAGTTCGTGCTGAGCTTTACCGCGGTCGCTAGAACCAGAGAAGAAGCGGACAATCTAGCGGACATGGCGGGGTACTTTACCGCGCATCCCGTATTCAAAGCGCTCCTGATGAAGAAGTACGGCTTCGTGATTACAGACGCTCCCAGCTTTGGCTCGCAGTCCTCGACAGAGGATGTAGCAACCGACTTTCGTCTCTACCAGACCGAGCTTACGATTCCGGTGAGAGGCGAGTGGGAAGATCGTCTCGTCCGCCTGGATGAGATCGAAGCCGCGTTCTTTTCTGCAACTCTCTACGACCCTTGATGCAATCGCGCTTTCATGCGGAAGCGTTGAGGGTGCGAAGATTGCGAAAGTCCCTTAGCAATTCGGAGGCACAAAAATGCCGCTCTCTACTGGCGAACGTCTTCCTGGCATCGTAGTGACGATCGAGAACCAGGGCATCATCGCGCCCGCGGGTTTCGAGCGTTTTCCCGCCATTATTGGCCGGGGCGACTACGAGGTCATCAAGGAACGCAATCTCGGCCTGACCCGTAGCTCCACGACTTCTTACGACGATCTGCGCGCGGAGCCGAGTACCAGCCCTGTCGTGACTGTCTGGGGTGTCGGCAGAGCGCCGGGAGCGACGCAGTTCTCCGAGGGCACGGACTACACCATCACGCCTTCTCCCAGCTCGACCGTTCCCGCACGGGTCGAATGGGCACCGGGAGGTGCAGAGCCCCCGGTAGGAACCAAGTATTTCCTCAACTACACCGTGGAGATTCCCGCAAGCGCGTTCGAGCCGCTGCTGTATCTCGACGAGCAGTTGATGATTCGAGAGCGGGGCAGCGAGCTGTTCTTCTCCTCGGTTCTCGCTGACGACCGCGAGGTCAATCCGCTGGTGGCGGCGGGCCGGTTGGCGTTCAAGAACAACGCGCCTGGTGTGGTCATTCTCCAGCTCGACTTCCATCCTTCCGTTACCGGCAATGGTTCTTTGCCGGGCGTGACCGCACTGGACTGGGGGGATCCGCTTAACCCTACTACTGTTCCTCCCATAGGCGGGACACTAGAGATGGAGCCCAGCTACGACATTGCCGTGCAGAAGATCAACAAGGTGGAGGAGTTCAAGCTCTGGCTGGTGCCCATGGATCCCGGCAGTGACCCGGACAGAGCTGACTGGACTTTCGGCGAGGACAACAATAGCCGGTTCTTCATCCACGCCCTGTCCGCTTCTGCCCCTGACGAGGGCCGGGAGCGTACCCTGCTGGGCAGCTACCCCAGAGGTACGGATCTTACCTTGATGACGGCGATTGCCGAGTCGTTCAAGGAGCAGGCGAATCCGTTCGATGAGAACCAGACCGCCGGAAACCGAATCGCACTTCCCGGCGTGAAGGGTCCTCCGGGCGATCTGGACGGCCATACCGTGCGATCTGCGGTAGCGATCCAGGTAGGTACGATCTCGGGCTCGACGGCTTCAGCGACTACGCTGGGTAGCAATCAGAACGTGAACTTCTTGATGGCTGCAACCGGCGGACTCCTGGCGGGATCGTTCATCGGAGCGCCGAACAACTTCGCCCCCATTTCGGGCGTCACGCTTTACGATAGCTGGATCCTCGACGAGGCCCGAGAGCTTCGGCGAAACGGCGTCATTCCCTTCAAGCGGCGCCGTGCCGATATCGCCAACCTCGGCACGATCATGGCGATTCCGATTACCGTGGACACGACCAATGTGTTCACGGAAGACCTGAGCGTTCAGGACACGGCGGACTATCTCCGGCAGTTCGTGCGCCTGCGCCTGTTCGATCTCTACCGAAATACCAAGATCACGGCAGACACCGAAGGTGCGATCGAGACCTCGGTCACGTCCATTCTTCAGACTCTTGTCCAGGATCGAATCCTGGCGGAGTTCCGGGACGTGCAGGCGCAGCAGGACACGATCGAGCCGCGCAGGATCTTTGTGCGGGCGAGAGTCAAGCCTGCATTCCCGCTTCGTTTCCTGGACGTGAATTTCGCATTTGTGGCTTCGTTCGAGTAAGCTGCTGGCGTGGCTAGTTGGAGTGTGCTACAGTCTGAGCCCGCCTCGAACTGTAGCATGCCAGCGCGTATAGACCTCGACCCAGAGCGCGTCAAGCACCTGCGAAAGCAGGGCATGACGTGCCTTCAGATCGCCAAAAACTTGGGCGTCTCGAAGTACAAAGTCTGGACGTTTATGGTTAGCTCGGGCATCGAGCGGCATCCTACAAGTATCTGGAACAGTCTGGACCACGATCGGATCCTACACCTTTACGAGAAATGCCATTCTGCTGAACAAGTTGCACAGAAGATTGGAGTAACCCGTCCCACTATCGTGCGAGTTCTCAAATTCCATAAAGCTACAATCTACGGTCCAACGCAGTACCCAGAGCTTCAAGATCCCGCGTGGTTGCGTGAGCAGTACAAGACTTTAGCAACTTCTGATATTGCTACAAAGCTCGGCTGTACCCAGAGCGTTGTAGTAGCGTCATTTCAAAAATTTGGGATACCCCTTCGTAGCCGGAGCGAGGCTGTCCGCTTAACTTTTAAGCAAGGTCGAGTTGCACAGGGTAAGGGAAAATTTCGTCCTGATATATCGGGTCCGCTCAATCACAATTGGCAGGGCGGAATTGCAAAGTACCCATATCCGAGAACTTTTAGCGCAGAGTTACGGCGAGAAATTCGGGCACGGGATGGGCAGATATGCCAGATATGTTGTGTGCAGCAGAAAGACTGTAAGGCACGCCTGAGCGTTCACCGTGTAGATTACGATAAGCATAATAACGTGCCCGAGAATCTTACAACACTGTGTATACCTTGCCACGTCCGAACCAACACGGATAGAAAAAAGTGGGTCAAATACTTCAGGCGTTACTGGAAGATTAGGACAGCCTGGGAACACTTCAACCCTGCCGTGGAATTTGCTGCAACAGCCGCCTCCTTCGAATAGACGTTTTGGCCTAGAACTGCTACGATCTGGGCTAGTCCCAGGTCGTAGGAAGTTCTATGCCGGCTCGCATCAATCTCGACCCGCTAGCCTTGAAGCAACTATATGTGGTGGAGTGCCTGCCAGCGCAGGCAGTGGCAGACCGCCTCGGCGTAAGTAAGCCCCTAGTTCTAAGAAGCTTGCGGAAGGCCAAAATTCCAGTACGTCCGATGGGAATGCCTTCGACTGTAAAGCTACGCCTTCCCTACGCCACCCTCAAAGATAAGAGCTGGATGAAAGCAAAGTACGCAGAGATGTCGGTTGCAGAGATTGCCGAAGAAATCGGATGCAGCGTTACTCCTGTATCCAGATGGCTGAAGATTCACGGAATAAAAAGGCGTAGCCAAATTGAAGTGCAGAAGCTAGCGCACACTCGTGGCAGGGCTACTTCTTACTTCAAAGGGCGCCACCTCTCGGAAGAGACACGCCAGAAGATTCGAGCGGCGCGAGCTGCGAATCCTTGGAAGCCTCCACCTGGCTGGGGGAGTTGGAACAAAGGTAGAAAGAAGACGCCAGAGCATCAGGCTAAGATCACAGCCAGTCTGAAAAAGACCTTCAATCGTCCTGAGATGATCGAACGATTCTCAGGTCCAAACCACTATAACTGGAAAGGCGGAACATCGTTTCTTCCACACCCTCCTGAATTCAGCAAACGGCTTCGACGAAGGATTAGAAAGCGGGACTGGTACACTTGCCAGATCTGCGGAATTCACCAGAAGGGCTGTAAGGTCAAACTGAGTGTACACCATGTGGACTACGACAAGCATCATAACTACGGTAAGACGGGTAAGGGCCTCAGCCGAAATCTTATCTCTTCGTGCGTTGCGTGCCACATGGCTACAAACCACAACAGGCCGAAATGGATAGAATACTTCAGGCGCTACTGGAAAATCAGAAAGGCGTGGGAGCGCTTTGATCCAGCCGTGGAGTTTGCTGCAACAACGGCTGATACTGTAGCCCCTCGTGAAGTTACGCTTGTCCTGTAACGCCGCAGAAAAGCGGCCAATGCCATAGAAGGAGGTAGCACAAGTGTCCACACTCCCCGCAAATGTACGTAGTAGCATTTGGTGGGCCTATACTCTGAGTGTAAACAATCAGCCCATCGGCAACCTCCAGTCCTTCAATCCGACCTTCTCCAAGACTGTCGATCGAGTCCGCGAAATCCTCTTCGACAGCGGCCCCAAGGTTGTTGACATCGTGCCGGGCATTTGCGACATCTCGGCGACGATGGAACGAATCCGCCTCTTTTCCTTGAACCTGATGCAGTCCATCGGAACCGACGTGCGTACCATCGAAGACTTCAACCAGCCGTTTGACATCCTTGAGACCATGAACCGACCCGCCGGAGCTGCACCCGTCCGCACCGCATACCGGAACTGCCTCTTTACCGAGTACGGCACTACCATCAGCGTGGGTACCACGTTCGTCATGGAACGGGCCACGGTGCTGATTGCGACGGTTACCCCGGCGTAGTTCATGGTCCCGTGAGGGACCATGCTCGACTTTCTCAATCCGAACGCTCGTAGTCAGCCCATTGACGTAGACGGCCACAAGGTCGTCTTCAAGGTCCTCACTCCCGGTGAGTGGCTAGAGGTCTGGGAGACCTCTCACAAGTACCAGTCTCCCTCGGCTAAAGCCCTTTCCAATCAGATTGAGTCGCTGGCTCGTACCATCGTCACCATCGACGGTGGTTCTCTTGTCTTGGATCCGAGCGAGCGCGACGCGGTCAAAAAGCGCTTGAACAGGGCCGAATTGACCTCGGTGGAGGAAGCCTCGCTGCTGTTGCAGGACCGCTTCATGATCCACACCATACAAATGCTCGACGTAGCCGCTGGGCAGTGGATGGACCAGTATTTCAAGGACCTAGAGGCTGTAAAAAAAAGTCCGAACGCGGCGGGGCTTGGTGGTGGGATCTCAACATCTGCCGAAGATTCAACGTCCTCCCCACCGACGAGCGGTTCCTCCGTCTAGCGCCCCACCAAAAGCATGCTCTGCTCTACTCTATCTTCGAGGAAGAGCGGGAGAAGCACGACACCATCAAGATGGTGTTGGATTCGGTCAAGCCTTGGCTCAATCCTGAGCTGTGGAAGAAGGTCCAGGACGAGGAAAAGAACAAGAAGCAGGCCGAAGACAGCGGCATGCGCCACGAGGAAGGCGGCTTCTTCGGCTTCGTCCGCGAGAATGCTTTGTACGAGGAGCAGGGACGGCGTGTGGACGCAGAAGGTCGGTACGTCCCGACTGCGGAAGAGATCGAGCTGGCCCGGAAGGTGGGAGAGGGTTCTCGGATCATGCGGGAAGCTGACCCACGGTACAAGCAGTTCGAGTCAGTCGCGCGTAGTATGGTGTCTCGGAGTCGGAGCCAAGGAATGCCCGCAATGCCAACTGACGCAGGTGTGGAAGCTCCGAAAGCGGCCGATCTCGACTTGGTTCGTCGCGCGCAAAAGATCGCTTTGGAGAAGTCAGGGCAGGGCGGTAGCTTTGGCGTGCTGGCCGACGTGTTGAAGAATCTGAAGGTAGACTGATGCCCCCGCCGACTACCGCTCCTGGTGCCCCGACTCTGTCGATAGGGCCTAACACGCTTCAGGCGTTTACCGCTATGGAGCGTGCGCTGGGGGCTATCAATCAACAGCTTCGTGGAACGGCTAATGTAAGCGGGCAGGCTTCACGCAATATCGCGCTGCTCGGCAATTCGTTGGGCAGCTCTTTGCGCCTATTCTCTCAGATGAACTCTGCCGCTCTGCGAAGCGGTGACGGCGTAGTGAAGCTGAAGGCTGCAAGTGAAGCGGCAAAAGCGGAAGTGACGCGACTCAAGGACGAAGTTATTAAACTCCAGAAGGATACCTACGGAGCGGGAAAGTCCTTCGACGATTTTGTCGCCGCACTGGAAGCCAAAAATTTGCCCGAGCAGTTCGAGGAGGCGGATCGGAAAGCGAGAGCACTCAAAGAAGCTCTTGCGACGATGCCCTTGAAGGGACTGGGAAAAGTCGCCGAAGCCGGGGGAATGGTAGGAGACGTTCTTGGGAGGGTCAGTCCAGAGCTGGGTGGAATCGTATCTAGCTTGACGCGCGGAATTGGAACTGTTGGCGGGCTAAGTCTCGGACTTGCTGTAGCCGCAGGAAAAATTGCTCAGGAGATGGCGGATGTTAAAGGACAAGTTCTAAAAGTAGCCAGCCACATGTCGCTGGTAACTGACCAAACACAGAATGTACGCAGGGCTCTCAGAGAGGTAGCGTTTGCAGGAAATTTGAGCGTCGAGGAAGCTGCGTCTTTTGTAGGACAGATAGGAGCAGCAGGGATCAAAGCTGATGAGTTAGCCCACATCTCGAAGAGCATGTTTCAAACTCAGACTGCTCTCAATGTTCCCCTTGAAGTGCAGGTCAGGCTCTACAAGCAGATTACGCGGGAGGCTGGAAACTTTGGGGGTTCCCTGTCGGACGGTATGCGGCTCACCAAGAATATGATTCGGGAGGCCGCGATTCTCGGGCAGGAAATCCGTAATCTCTCGCCTGAAGAAGCCCTGGAAGGTATTAGCAAACTCGTCAAACAGACAAGTGGCCTAAAATTTGATGCTTCTACTTTGCCCAAGCAGTTCATGCTCCTCTACACCGCTGCGGGGCTGGCTACACTTGGACTCGCTAAAGCTCGCGGTATGACGCAGGACATGGTCAAGTCAATCGGTGATGCCGCTTTAGGTCTACAAGGTGCAAGCTTCGAGTCTAAGCTGATGGCGGTGGCGCTGGCAAAACCTGGCACCAGTCTTAACGAGACTTTGGAGATCATTCAGAAGATCAATGAAGGCTTGCTAGCAGCTTCGGGACCTAAAGGGGCCAAGCTCACGCTTGACCTTACTCTTGGGCCTATGGCTAATCTTATGAAGATGTTGTCGGAATCCATGCCGGATTTGTCGGAAGGAGCTTTGGCCGCACTAGGAGCAGAACTAGCTAAATCCGCAGGAGTAGCTCCTGGTACTGATCCACAGGTGATAGCGCGCATCGCTCGTAGCATCGCCGAGACAGTGCAGGGAGGAGACGCAGTTCTCCGCGACCCCGTAAAAATGGGTGAGATTTTCAAGAATGCTCAGGAAAAGGTATTGACTGAGATGAAGGATCAGGGCCAGATTACAGAGGAGGCGTACAACGAGTTTATCAAGACTGGGACTCTGCCAAAAACGACGGACAAGAACATTGAACAGAATACGGCGGACATCGTCAACTGGACCACTCAGATAGCAGGATGGACAAAGCTAATCGCGGCCGGTGTAGGTTTTGGAGCAAAAGAGACATTGGCGACACTGGGAGAGGAACGCAAAGGTCAGCTACAGGAACTAGGATTGACGCAATTTGACCTGACTCCTGAATTAGAAGGGGTCCTGGATGAATTGCATAATGAGGGTCCATGGGGAAAAGGCGTTCTAGCAAGTAGGGGCGCTGCTATCAAAGGCTCAGGTTTAAGTCCTTTTGGTATTAGCAGAGTGCTCGCACAGGCAAAGGAAGAGGCTAAAGGTGACCCCAAAGTAATGGTGCAGAAGATTACTGAATGGCTTGAAAAGTACAAGAATAGGGAAGCCCGCCCCGAAGTCCCGTTAATTTCTGGCAGTCCAACTGGCGAACCTGTTGGCAGAATGTCTCCTGGATTTACACTGGTGTCTAACAGAAGGCAGAGACCTGCTGAAGTTCTCCGTAATGGCGATTTTGAAACTGTTCTTTCTGGCGTTCCGAAGACTTACCCGTGGGGAAGGCACGCGGGTGAAGAAATACCACAGGAGCAGAGAGAAAAGATTGCACAAAAAGCTATTGAGGCTTATGACGAGTTTGCAAATGTATTTAAGAAGGTAGGCGCTACTGCGAAAGATCTACTGCCCATTATTCAAGTTGAGTCAGGATTTGATCCTACTGCAAAAGCTCCTACGAGTACCGCTACCGGGCTAATGCAGCCTATAGAAGGTACATTCGAATTAATGCGTAAAGAGCTTAACTTAGAGCTAGGAGCTTCTCCTACATCTATTGAAGCAGGATTACGGACTGGTGTGGGCTATCTGGCCAAAATGTTGGAAAGCTCAGGAACTCTTGAGGAGGGCCTGCGTAAGTTCTATATGGGGCCTAAAAGTAAAGGTCTGGATTCAGAGAAAGCAGATGCGTACATAGATCTAATCGACAGAGCTGCTGAAATGGTAGCCCGTAGAATGGAGCAGGCGGCTAAGCCCCCTACGCCGCCCCCTGTGGCGCCGCGTGTACATGATCCAAACGCCTAGTCATGGCATCCATCGGCCAGCACGAAGCCATCTTCCAGACAGGTACTTGAACCATGGCGTCTTCTATCGGATCCCACGAAGCAATCATCTTCCGGAAATTCCGGAAGGAGGCTGTTGCTGAGCTTACGGTCGATCAGATCCGGAGCGCTGTACCGGCTACTGCGGGGCTAGGCACAGGCGAGAAAATTGTACTCGGGCCGGATTTGAATGCGGTAGAACTGTTAATCAATCCGTATGAAGTAACTTTTGCGACACCAAAAGAAGTTCAAAAGACTAGAACTCTTTCACGCGGGCGTTACGTTGTTCAGGACTGGGGACCGGATCTAACAACGGTGTCCCTCAAGATGCAGACAGGAAATATGCTGCCTTACAGAAGCGCCCCTCTGCCCGCTCCTATTGTACCGGCACCTTTTACGGGAGGTATAAACGCTTTTCAAAGTGTTCCGCAAGTTGTCAACTTTGATACACAAGGATACCTTAACCTAAACGCAAGCGGAACGCCCGAAGTAACAACCGGTCTCGCAGGCGGGTACCCGTATACCGGCCTTTTGCTAGCTTCTCCACGATTCTTAACCTTTCTGGAGTTCTACATTCTGTACCACGAGTTTGATGCGAATAATGACATCCTCCTGATGACTTTTAGCCGAGGCATATTTCGCGGCTACCTGACTAACTGGACTTTTACTGTTGATGCGAACAACCCGTGGAATTGGAAATTTGGAGCCGATTTTGTAGTGGTCCAGGGGCTAGAGTCTCTTATTGGCGGCACCCTCGACACATTTGACACTGGTCGGCTACTTAGGGCTAATGGCGCTCTGGAAGACCTAAAAATACCTGAAAACGGCATTGTCCAGTTCTTCGACGAATCCCTGGGCGGCCTCTTCGACCGGATCTAAGAATGCCACCTGGCCCCGTCAATCCCTTCCAGATCCTTCTCTCACGGGAGCGCCCGATCCCCGATGGGATTATCCGTAGTGCTATGAACGCGGAAACTTTTACTGTTCCAGATAACCACTACCAGCCTGATATATGGGTATATTTTGATTTTGTACGGCGCGTAACAGCGACTCCGCAGGAACTAAAAAGTGGTAAACTCCTCAACCAAGTTGTCAATGACACGTTCGCGACGGATCGCGCTATTCAAAGGGTTGAGTATTACTACAAGATTTTTCGAGATTTTGCACAGGCTTTCGGTTTTGACCGTTCAATTCCTTTTTTGTCTGGAAGTCAGCTACCAATAGCTGCTAGCGCCGAAGCTAAGCAGGACTTTCTCAATCAGGCTGTTCGCCACTTTATCTCGAATGTGTCCGTGCGACGGACTTCGACAGGTCCGAGTACGGCCACAGTTTCGATTACATTTCCGACAATGTCGAGGCGTTCGGGGCTTTTTACTCCAGGAAAAGAGCCCGAGTTCCAGATTGATACCCTTCTATTCTGGAACCACTTTTTCGTTCCCGCGGAAACTGGCGAGTTCACAGTGCTAGATCAACTCTTAACGCCTATGACATGGGTATACATCTACGGTCGAGGACGTCTGGACCCTGCAAACTACTACCCGGTATTTACCGGATTGATAAATCATGTGACGCGCTCAAACCAGCAGGGTTATGAGAGCCTAGAAGTAGTATGTGAAGATGCTCTCAAGCCTCTCCACAAAACGATGATGCGGGTGAATCCGGCACTAGCTCCTACGGCAGATGCAAACATTCAAAACATTGTGGGTAACAGCACGGCTGTTACCAATCATCCTCTTTCGGGCCGAACTATGAAGGAGGTGTACAGTTACATCATTCTTGGATCAAATCTGGGCAGTGTTGTAGGGCAGCCGCCTTTTGCGGTTTTAGACTATCAGCTTGCGGACGAACCATCAGATTTTGGCATTTACGAGGCTAGGCGTAAAATCTCGTACGCTGGCGAAAACCCGGATCTTCTTGCGCCTCGTATTCGCGATCTTCGTAGGTCTAGCGTCATGTCCCCGAAACTATTTTTTTGGGGGCTAGACGACATAAACCCGTATCGTGCGATTTTGCCTGCCCGCGTGCCTACATTTTTCGGTAGTGATTTTATCAATCGCTTGGAGGCAGTCCAGGAAATTTCTAAACGCACAATGACTGAGTTTTACGCAGATGCTTGCGGGCATTATCAAGCACATCCATACCGTCATGCAATGCTATTCCTCAACACTGTGGCGCGCGTTAACGGAACAGATATTCCAGATTTTGCTGCATCCAAACTTACTAGCGCTTATGTAGTCTCATACGATGAGATGCGTTCATCCAGCTTTACCATATCAGACGAAGAAATAGCTACTGTGCTTTTGTTTCAGGGGGAGCCAGCCATTTTTGGTTCAACAATTCCCCTTCTTAGTGTATTTGGCCACCGCACAGTAGCAGTTGCTCAAGAACTCGGGCTACGCTATGGATTTTGGGTTAGAGAGCAGCAAGAACAGCTCGTGAATGCTGGCTCAAGCCAGACCGGAAAGGACACAAAAGACGCCAAAACGAAAACGTACAATAGCTTGCTGGGGCTATACGCTCTTGCCCGATTGGCCTACCTCAACAAGGATCTCTATTCAGCGCAAGTGACAATCGTATTTCGTCCAGAGCTGGAAGTTGCGCGTCCAGTCTATTTCCCTGAACGCAGAGACATTGGTTACATAATCAGCATTGACCACAACTTTCCCGTAGGCGGGGATCCCACAACGGGTCTTGGCGTATCCTACGTCAGAAAGACGGATGCACTACCGATTGATTTTACGGAGTTTTTGATCCAACGCAACACGACCATTACCATTACTCAGCAAGAAATTGATGCTTTGATTACGCTTTTTACTATCGCAAGCGGACTTAAACGTACCACCAGCACCAGTCTGATAGGGTCTGCACAGTCTCCTGGCGCTGTTCTTTTGAACCCTACAGTGGCGGATCTTCTCAGAGCTGCTTCTAAAGGGACGCAGGATCTTCTTGGATTCGCAACCGAAGTTGCAGATATTACAGGTGCCGCGCAAGTAACAGCCGGCTTAACAGGTCCCTAATGGCACGTACAGAAACGGCATACGAAAAACCATTTGGGGGTTTCCCCAAAATGAAAGCGGCATCTCCAGGAGATTTGCGCGTTGTAGAACGTGCTACAGTGCGTGGAGTAGACACAAAAACACGCACCGTCCGTGTAGAGTGGAATAATCATTTAGGGACAGGAACTGATCTCAAGATTTGGTCAGACGTGGGAAATTACTCCCTCCCCGAGTCTGGCGATGTCGTCATCTGCGTTATTGACGGGGCCAAGCAGCCTATGGTTATAGGCTTCTGTGAACTTAACTTTGATGAACGCCTAGACGGGTTCCAGATTCCCGAGGCCCTTCACGGCGAACGCCTCTGGACCGCCAAACGATTCGGCCAGCGCCTCCACTTCCGCAACGATGGATCCGTCCAACTCCTGACGAATCGTGACGAGGGCTTTGAAGTCATTCCCACGCAAAGGGTGAGGGCTCTAGCCCCTGACCTGTGGGAAGTGATGTCCAATGCAGGCCGAATGATGCTTGGAGTTGTCCGGCGCTACCCCAAAACGGGAATACCACTTATTCCTGCCCCAGACGAGCCTGTCACAAATATCTTAAACCCCGGATTTAACCATAATGAGTTCACAATCAACGTACCCTTTATTCCCGTTCCGCCCCCGGGCACTGAAGTTAGCCGGGCCGCTAGGATTTCACTTGGGACAGGAGTGATTGACGATCGTGGAGTAATAGAAGCTAGCAAAAGTCTAGGGGATACGCTACGTGGCGTGCTGGAGATTTTTCCGCTTGTGGGGGGCTTGAGTCCCATAGCGTACGTTCACATGACCGAGACGGGGCAGATGGAGCTTGGCGCAAAAGTGCTTGTTCGGGTTATTGCTACCAATGCAGAGCTTATTGGTACGGCAATAGCTTCGGTGAAAGCCCCGCTAGTAGAGATTGGCGCTAATCCTTCAGAGTCCCCCATTCTGGGAAATGCTTTTCTTGCTGCATATAATTCGCATACGCATATAGTCCCGCAAGCTCCAGCCGGAGTACTTCCTTCGAGTACGCCAGTTACACCTGCGCCGCCTACTGTCTTATCTCAGACCATCAAGATTTCACCTTGACATGGCATCCTGCTCGGAGTACTTGAATTCGCTGGGTAACCCGCAATGCTTACTGCAATTTCTATCATTCCTCCCAGACGACGTGCGGCAGATACTGAACGACGCCCTGGATGTTCTATCGAAAATCGCAGAAGCCGAAGCCTTCCTATCGTTAAATCTGGACAAGTACGTCCAAATCCTGATCGAACTCATCGACGAACAAATTGCCGCTGTACTCCTTCTCCTTCAGCCCCTCTTCAATGTCTTGACCGTACTCACCAACATCATCCTGCCCTTTGCAACGTGTGCCGCAGCGGCCGAAATGATTTCAGGTATCGTAGCCCCCATTGCTGAGATTCAGGCAGCGATCACGAGTGCTGCCTACCGCAAGCAGAAGCTGCTGGAAGGGATTGAAGCGGGCAGCTCCAAGATCATGAACGCGATCTTCAATCAGATCCAGGGATCTACTTTTCTGGGCGGGGTAATCAAAGACCTGGACGAAATCAAAGAGATTTGGGACAGCCTCCAGAACTGTATCGGCGCAGTCGGCTCCCTTCAGATTCCACCCGGTCCTGATCCCGAAGCTCTCCTCCAGCAAATTCTCGACGCGGCGCAAGGCTAAGATGGCGACCTACGACATCGCAGTTGAGATCAATACGGTCATACGGGAGGGCATGAGCCAGCCCGTGCAGATCATTCAGAACCAGGAGACGAGCTTCAAGTTCGACATTCTCGTGGATCCTCTTGGAAGGTGCGGCCGGGTTACCGACAAGCTCAAGCTGGCGCAACAGCTTACTTTTGCCATTGTGAATCGTCGCACGGCGTCCTTCCTCAAAATCTTCCGCGCGCAGGAATACCGTGCTGTGATACTTGCCGCGATTGAGAGCTTCAAGCAGAACCAGATGTCGTTCGTGTCTGAGAACGATACCGATCTTCAAGGCTGGGACATCTACAAGCTCGACCTGCGCACGAATCAGTTCGTCAAGCTGAACCAGGATCCGATCGTCCAGAGTTTTGTCGATACCGCAGTACGGCCGGGCCGGCTGGAAACCTATCGGATCGACCGCAGGAGTCGGCGGTTCAACGACCGTGGAGTATCTGTCGAGATCGTTGAAATCACGCCACCCGTCTCTGGCGGCACCTTCGACATCCGGCAGAACTTCACCGTGTTTCCGGAGCGCAAGGCGATCACCTTCTTCTTCTCCTCGAACCGGACCTTCACCCGTGGCGAAATCTTGCTTGGAGTAGAGGACGTAACTGTGGTGGAAAATCCTGAAGATCCGCGGAACGCGATGATCCGGATGAAGGTGCGTACCCTGGAAGGTGAGCAGATCAACATTACGACTCCCACCCCGATTCGGCAGGGATTGAACTTCGTATAGCGCCATGGCCGAGATCAAGGACGAGATCCAACTCCTGTCGGAAGTCCGGCGCTTTCTCCGGAACGTACGGCCCGATATTGATACGTCGCCCAACAGCGTCGTGTCGAACCTAGTTCTCTTTCCGGCGTCGATCTCCGGCAAGCTGATCTTCAGTCAGCTCGATATAGTTCAAGAGCTGCAAGTCATCTCTACGCTCACGGGCGAAGACCTGGACGAAGAGGCTGGGAACTACGCGCTGACGAGAAAGTCCGGGCGGAGATCGCGGGGCTCCGCGGTCTTCTTCACCTCCACGGCTCCCACAGCGGATCTCGAAATCCCGGCAGGTACATTGGTCTCAACCGTGACCTTCAACCTGACCCAGCAGGTAACCTACCGGACGGTCGCAACCCGTACCATGCCAGGTGGGATTGGGGCGACACCCTTCTTCCATTCCGATACGCAGCGCTACGAAACGGATCCGGTTCCGATCGAGGCCGTTGAGATTGGTACGAAGGGAAACATCGGCGAAGCGAGGATCTCATCCGTACAAGGCGCAGTTGCTGGAATCGAGGGCGTCTACAACCCGGACGCAGTTACCGGCGGAACGGATCGGGAGTCCGACCAAGTCCTGCGAGAGCGGGTTCTGCGGCGAGCCCGAGGACGAGAAAGAAACATTCGCAGGGGCCTCGAATCCTACCTTGTCAATAACTTCGACTTCTTCGACGCGCGTGTGCTTCGGACGGACGATACTCAAAGCGAACGCGCCAACGGGATTGATGCCTTCGTCATTGACGACTCCTTGGCAGAGATTACGCAGACCTTCATCCACGATCCAACGCTCGATGTGTACGGCTTGGGCGCACAAGTAGAACGAAGTCGTGTCGCCAAGCCTATGCTTGCGGTACTGATCGTGCGGGGAGAAGCCGCAGGAACACTGTCGGAAGGTACGCACTACGAAGTCGAGCGCGATTCGACTTCGATCTTGCGCTTTTCTATGCGGGCCTTGGAGCGCTTACGAATTCTACCTGCGGGACACGTCGCTCTGAGTGAAGGGGAAGTATTCACGGTGACCTACTCGTTTGCGAGCGAGGTCTCCAGAGCGCAGATCGACATTGATACGCCCGAGAACCAGATCCTGACTGCGAATCCACTCGTAAAGCGCGGGATCCGGTTTGGCGTGGAAATGCGCGCGGCTGTCACCTTCTTCGGCGGCGTGGACATCGAAGTTGAGAGCGAGAAGATCCGGCTCGCGCTGAGCCTCTTCTTCGATCTGTTCCGCCTGGGAGACCCCATTCAGGTATCGGACGTTATCGTCGTCATCCAGACTGGAGTCTCAGGCGTGCGTGTGCAGTCCGTCGATCAAGTCATTATTCGAGAGATCACTGCAACAGATGAGTTTGGAAACATCCGCAGGATCACAGACGATCCCGCAGGGGAGATGATCGAATTCAGCGAAAAGGAATACGCTCGGTTCGAGTCCATCGCAATCTCGACGGTCTCGTGAGAAAAGTTAGAAAGTGCGTGACTTTTACGTTTCCCCAACTGGAAGCGACAGCGCAGACGGATCCCGGACTGCGCCGTTCCAGACCGTTCGCAAGGCCGTTGCCGAGCAGGGCAATGGTGACCGCATTCTGATCGAGGCGGGCGACTACGTCGAGCCCTCCCCTCTAGCCGTTCGCGGCGTCATCCAGGGCCAGTGCAAGGCGCTGGATCGCGGCGAAGTCAAGATCATCTTCGAGACGCTAGAAGATGAGCCGGGACTCATCACACTGGAGGACTGCCGCCAGTACGTGCTGGACGGCCTGATTATCGAACCCCCTAGTAGCGTACTGCTTCCCAATGGAACTCCCGACGCCTTCAACTTCACATCAGTTGTCGCAATTACGGGCGGCGAGGGAAATCTCGTCACGGACACGATCTGCGAGTTCTGGGCGATCAACGAAGTACGCTCCAGCCTGAGAGTCACGGGGATCTTTGCGTCTGACTGCGACCTGGTCAAGATCCAGCGGACGGATGTCAGAGGGCTAGCCTGTACCTTTTCTCCGGGTACGAGCGCGGTCGCGGGGGGCTCCCTCTACGGCATCCGCGTGGAGAACACGGGAACGTGCTCGATCTTGGATACTCGCGTCACGACCGTCAGCGGCGTGAACGCCAACGTCGCCGGAATCCTGACGGGAATCGAGGTCTCGGCTCCTACACCGGACGTAGCTCGAATCTCGAACTGTGTCGTGCGAGAAATCTTCACTCACGGGCAGGCCGGAGAAGGACAAGATTTTGCCGCGGGCATCGGCGCCTTCGGCCTCGCCAATGGCGTCAACCTCGTTCTCAAGAATTCCAGGGTCTTTGTCGTGCGCTCCGGACACGACCAGGGAGAAGCCTACCGAACCCAGACGGCCGGCTACCGCATCATCGGCGCGCAGGATGCGAGACTCCAGAGCATACTCGCGTACCGGGCAGATGCAGGAATTCGATCCTCTCTGCTTGGCTTGAGCGCGACGTGGCTGAACATCACCGCCGACCGAGTCGGAATCGGTATTTGGGCTGAGCCCGCGACCTCGGACGCAATCCGGATCGTGCTACGTAACATCGCTTTGAGCCGGCTCGTGACCGGCTACAAGACGACGGGCAATGTTTCACTCGACGTGGATTACATCAACACGTATGACCTCAGCGGAGAGCTATTCGACGTAGAAGGCTCCTTTGCCGAACACGTAGAAACCGGTGGATCTATCTACCAGTTCAACCCGCGCTTTGTCGCGCCGGATGACGCCGGTCGAGACTTCTCGCTAGAGTTCATCAGCCAGCTCGTCAACACTGGAACGGACATCTGATGGCTCACGGGTTTGACAAGAGCCGCCCTGACGTCGGCGCGATCGAGAGTCGCGTTACGACAGAGACAGAGCTACGCTTTGACGAGAGGGGAGCGCCTTCCGCTGGAACTGCCGATCCTCTCTATCTCGAAGAGATCATGGATCCGGAGTTCTGGGAAGTCAGCCCGGAAGTTACTCGTGTCGCCGCGGTAGTCCAAGCCTTTCAGAGTCGCCTTTTCGCGCAGGCCGAAGTCGGCGTCAGCGACATCCGCCGGCAGTGGTACTTGAAGCGTTCCAAGGAGCTGCGACGTTTCGCCGACATGCTGGGCGTGCGAGCCATTGATCTTTCGCTCGAAGCCTACCGAAACCGGCTCCAAGACGTTTTCCTCGCCAACGTAGAAGGCGGTGCCCTCAAGTCCTACCACCGGATCCTCGGCGCCTATACCGGCGTTCCCGCGTTCGTGACGCGCACGGATCAGTTTCCCGGGTACTGGATCATGGGCGTGTCGCGGCTCACGGGAGCCTCGATCCTGGTCCCCGCCATTCCACAAAGCGGCGTCCAGCTTACAAGTGCGTCGGGCGAAACTCTTCCCGGAATCGGAACGCTGACGGTCGATCCTGGCCCTCCTGTCCAACTGTCCTGGCAAGCACCTGGAGATCCCGTTGCGGGAGATCCCGTCGAAGTGCTTCTCAGTGGCCGGTACTTTGTGAGGTCCTACAGCAAGCTCTACAACGTCTACGCCAGCGTGGACACGACCGCGTTCAGCGCTTCTGCATCGGCGTCGGCGGCATCTTTCTCCGTGCATATTTTGCCGATGCCAGACATCTGCTGTGATGAGCAGGCGTGGCTTCCAAGCGCTTACAGCCTGACGCACGGACTGGTAGCGGAAACGCTAGGCGTTAGCCGCATCTCGGAGGTTACCCGAGATGAAATGATCGAGCTGTTGAAGCGGACAGCGGACCATCCTCCTGTCGGAATCGCGCAGTACCCGCTGGAGGAGCCAGGGCTTCTCAACGTCGAGGACACGCTGGGGCCGATCTGGTGTACACCGGAAACGGTTCTATTTGCGTCGGCGTTTCCCCCACAGATTCCGGTCTTTGGGGATCTGCAAGTTCGTGCGTACAGCTCTGCCTTTCCCGCAGAGGGTTCCGCATTCTCGCTCTACGCAACTGGAGTGGATACGACCTCGGTCCCTGATTTGTGCGGACCCTTCATCGTTATCAAGGAGCGCTTCCACGACTATGAAAATGCTTTTGCAGAGAACTTTGAGCTAGGGCCAACCTTCCACTGGAGGGTACAAGACAATCTCGTCAGCAGCCCAGAAGAATTGACCGGCCTGCTCATCACAGAAATCTCGGCAGATACGCTGAGCGGAGTCGGAGTTCTCAATTTTGATGAACCGAGCGGAACGCTGCTGTGGCAGGCTCCCGATCCTTCCGCGCCTTTCGGCCTCGATCCGTTGGGGAGTGGAGCGCAAATTACCATAGAGGCACCTACGGTTTCGGCGCCATTTCTGATTACGGGTGTGACCGTTGTTAGCGTACTGGAGGACACGCCGAACGGTGTGGGACTGCTGACCTACGATCCGGTCGCACAGACAATGACGTGGCAGGCTCCAGGAGATGTGAGCCCTGGAACCCCACTGGCTATTCCTGCGACGCCTGGAGGACAGCTACGCCTGCGCTCCTCCACGGTGACGCGCGAGCTTCTCATATTCATCTTTACGGCTTCCCTGCCTGGTGGGATCCTTCCGCTCACGGACGGACTTACAGTGACCAATCCTCACGCGGGCATGTTGGTGGTTGCAGCCTCCGCGAACACCCGTCCTGGCGACGGTACGTTGAGCTACACTCCCGCATCAGGTGGAAACCCGGCGAAGCTCTCCTGGCTGGCGCCTGGAGAAACTCCTCCTGGAGCCGAGACGGACATCGAAGAATCGGGAGCGCATATAGTTACTGCCAATTCGGGCGCTCGCTTGACAATTGAAGTAGATTTGGACTTTGTCCCTACCCTAGCCACGTCGTCTCTTGTCACTATAACGGCGCCGGTTTTGATTACAGATGGGGGTGACTTCCAGATTACTTCTGGAAATTCGCTCTACCGTCTCCGTGTGCGCGTACTCGCCAACCAGCTTCCGACCGCGACTGTACTCGAAAGGCTTCGAGTTCGGACGGCCGAGCTGAGAACCGTTCCTGTTCTTTTGGCGGGCTTGAGTGCAACCGCCGTTGAGTGCAGTCTGCTTGACCGGATCTACAGTGAGAATGTCGGGCGACAATTTGCATACCGCCTTGGAAACTCACCGGACGAAGACGATCCTTCCTACGACCCGCTTGGCGAGGACTTTACCGAAATCGCGCCGTACGACCGCCTCACGCTGACCAATCCTTACATCCAGTTCCGAATCACTATTGAGGATCGCCCCGATCACGAATCAAATCCAACTCCTGCGGATTACGAGTTTCTGGGAATCGCGCTGCGCAGGTCCGTGCAGCCAATTCCGCCGCGTTGTCTCATCTTCGACGACTTCTACCGTTGGGTCACGCTAGGCTTCGACGCAGAGTGCAATCTCATCACCGACATGGGCATGGTGCTGGGAGGGGTGGACGGCTTCTTGACCACGGTTTCATCTCCGCGTAACATCCCGGAAGGCTTTCTCGTACCTGGCTTCGAGGCGTTCCTACCTCCCTGACGGAGGGCCAATTCATGCGAAGGTCTCTTTTCTTTAACGACATCCATCCGGACGAGCAGGTATTTACAAATTCTGAATCCGCTCAGGTCGAGGAGACCTTGGAGCGATTTAAGGATGGCAATACCCGAGGCGTGCGGAGGGGCTTGCGCGTCACCGTCAACGCACTGGATGCCACTCGAATCGACATCAGTCCAGGGCAGGGCTACACCCCGAACGGGGAACGGGTCAGGCTGAATGAGAACATCGTAGGTCTCCGCCTCGATGTTTCTACCTCTCTCGCCCTGACGGCGGAGGTCTTTCCAGTTGCGGTTCGAGGTGAGGGCGACTATACCCTGAACGCTCGCAACTATGTCATGTTGCGCTACACCGAGCGCTCCCAGCACCCGCTGGTTGAGCGTTTCTTGCCTGTCCAGCACAACACCATTGTCACGGGCTCTTTCGAGATCGAGGTTCTGGAAGAAGCAGAGTTCGAGGCACTGACCAGCAGCGATGCGATCGACGTTCCCGGGGCTCCGTTTCCGACTACGGATCCGTTTCCGTCCCGCCAGTTTCGCATCTTGCTGGCGATTGTAACGACCAAGGGTCCGTCGATCCCGCTGACGCAGGCAGACATCCAGGGCGTCGATCCAGGCGTTACGCAGCCGGTGACGCTCACTGGCGTTCGTATCGTCAACGTATCCTCGAACACGCCGCCCGGAACAGGATTTCTCCGCTTGCGCATCAGCGAGGGGAGCGCTTCGCTGTCCTGGCAGGCGCCTTCCGATTCTGGAGAGGGCGCGGGAGTTGCCGTACCTGACCCGAACGGGGTCATTGCGATTCAGTCCGCTACTTCTACATTCACGATTGTCGTAGACGTGGTCAAAGCCTCTCTGCCGCTGATCGACACGCGAGAGGCGATCAGCGTCGTTACCCGACTGGCTCTGACTTTTCCCCAGGCCAGCCAGCCCGTTGTAGTGACCGGAGCTGTGATCCGGCGTCTCTCGACCAATACCTCGACGGGCACGGGCACTCTGACCTACGACTCGGCGACGAAGCTGATGAGCTGGGCAGCGCCGGGCGACACAGCAGGCACGGGACTGGACGTTTCAGGAGGGGGACCGTTCATCCTCCGCTCGGCGGCGACCGCCCTGTTCGCTTCGGTCTTCGTCTCGGAGACTCAGCTTCCGATCGGACTCAATCCGGACACGGGACTGACCGTGTTCACGGATGAGATTGACGTCAGGGGCCTCTACGACCTGCTGGTAGCGGTTCAAACCGCTGACGACATCCTCCACCGCAGTTACGTGGGCTCGGGCACGCCTACGCCCCGGAACCCGCACGGGACGTCGTTCGGGGACATCGCCGAATCGACGGGGGACAACCCCTTCGAGACGCACCAAAATCGCTTCCATATCAACGGAATTTCGGTGGACGCTGCATCCGACTTCCTAGAGTGCAGTGAAGTGACCACTGCGGGCGGGGATGACGCGATTCAGGCCCAGCCGCCACTTTCGGCGGCGGACGTCTACCTGATCCAAGGCGTCAGCTTCAATGACCTTCTGCCCGATCCTCCCCAGGTCGTCTTCAACGCCCTCAACCCGACCGGCTACTACCTGGTCTACGTGGACGCGGACGGCATCCTGACCGCGATCCGGGCGGCTGCGTTGCCGCTCCTGACCGGAGTCGTGACGGAGGAGACGCTTCCGACTGCGCCTCACCTGCGGATTCTGGACATCTACAACACGCTGGCGCCGAACGATGGCACGGTTCCCGGCACGCTGAGATACAACCCCGCCGATCAGACGTTCCGTTGGCGAGCCCCCGGAGATGACTCGGCGGGAGAGAACGGGTTTGGTGTAGCGCAAGAAGCCAAGGCAGACATGCGCCTGGTGTCGGCTAATGGCGACATCCTGCGAATTGGCCTCGACCTGACCGAACTGATTACGACGGGTACGACCGTCAACATGACGGTCACGGTTCTACTCGACGCCAATGTCGTCAACATCGAAAACACTTTACCGCTCTGCATGGTCCTGTGGGATCAGACGGATTGCAGCTTTCCCTCGGACTTCGACCTGCGCCGATTCGCTACCGCGGACAATGACCGGCGTGTGGCAGCGCTGGAGCTGGATGTTACCGAGACTCGGGGAACTTCTCCCACGCTGGCTCACCGAGTCAAGGATGACCGGAACCGGCTGCTCGACAACGGCATCTCGACTCATCACGAGCACGATTCCGTTCTCGACACGGATCCGAATGCGCTGCTGGTCGAGCTAGCAAGTCCCAACTCTTTGGTAACAGTTCAGCAGCCGGATGCGGCGACCACGTTCTTCTACGTGGACGGCCGTGAGCATACCGAGGTCGTGGATAACTCGGACCCCGAGAACGATCCGCCCGACTTTGATTACGCGAATGATACGAACGATGACGGCACCGGGCCGGAGTCTGTTGCGTCAGTTCATCAACTCTACGTGGACGAGTTTGCTCGGCTCAAAAACCACGTTCGAGTCCGAGAGGACCAGGATGCACAGAACAAGCTGATTCCTGGCTATGTGATCTCGACCATTTCAAACGATTGGCCTGCGGGTTCCCCAACTCTTGACATTGTGGTCAATTTCCCGACCACCGGATTCCACACCTTTTTTGTGACATTTGATGGAGTCGGCGATCCTGTAGTAACGGATCCGACGCAAGATGGGGAGACTTGGCGCCTGTACGCCGGTGACGGAGTCAACTGGATCGAGATTACTCGAATCGGCACTATTGTCGCTCCTACGGCAGATGCGACGGCTACGTTCACGGTTCTGGCGCCCCTCGACCTAAACGAGAGCCTGGAGCTTGCCCGAATCTCTTACGACGGTTCGAGCGAGATCATCCGCATCATCGACAAGCGCCGGTTCGGAACCGTGGGTCGGCGGTCGCTTGGATCCGACGCGCTCGACTTCTCGAAGCGGATTCACGACGAGTACCATTCCGAGACCCGCTCGGACGGGGTGATCCGGGGCCTTGATCTCAGCTTTACCGGCTCGGACATTTCCTGGACGGGCGGTGTCGTGGACGTGGGCGGCAATCGCTACACGATCGAGGCAGGGACTGCGACCAATACAGTTGTCAACTCTTCGAGCAACCGGCGCCGCTATCTCTACGTCAACGAATCTGGCGAGGTCGTTCTTAGCTCAGCGGACGTTCGTCAAACGCTCAGCGGAAGGCGGCTGGCGCTTTTGGCGATTTGTTACGTCCAGGTGGCGAGTACCACACTTGAGTACGCGGAGGATCGGCGCTCGTTCCCGGGCGTTGTCTCTACCATCGTCGATCGCCGTTACCTCGATGATGCGCAGGTGCGGGGCGTATTCCAGCGCAGCGGTATCGACCCCGCGTTCCCGTTCTCGACGGATCCGGATGCCGCAGGAGGCTGGTGGTGGAACTGCCATCACACCTCTACAGTGGACTCGCAGCCTCCGTTCTGGTGGCTCGACGATGAGTCCAAAGACGGCGTCTTCATGGTGGGGTTCAGCTCGATTTCCACCAGCCTGTTGCCTGCTGCTTCCGGGCTGGGGCTGTCGGATGGTGATTCGCACTTCATCTTCTTCCGAGTGCAGGCGGGTCCGAATCCGAGAACGGCGGCTAACATTGAAGCGCTCGGAACTGTCGGACCCCTGTTGGATACCCAAGAGGGTGATGCGACAACAGGCGTATCCGTCGTAAAACCGACGGCGCGGCTACGCTTCAAGAGTGACGATTTCGAGGTTACGGACCTCGGGGATCAGACGGCTCTGGTTGAGCTGGAGACTGGAGATGCGGGCGGGTTTGATAGCATAGGCTCTACTAAGAACTGGGACGGTGGAATACTAACAAATGGCAGTGTTTATACAATGGATCTTGTGTCTTGGACGCAGCCAAATGACAGGAGTCAGATTAGCGGCTCTGTAGCATTTCAAGCGATCGTAATTTCGGATACCAACGATGAAGCAATTTTTCAACTTCGCTTGAATAACATTCCGTTGTCTGTCGGTGCTTCAGGCGATCCCAGCTTTCGAGCAAAAGTTAGGGGAGTTAGTGCAGCCAATGTTGTTACAAAATTTGTAGTAATTCCTTTTGGGGGGACCCCTCATAACAGCGAAGCTCCTACGACAAGTAGAATTCTGAAACTACGAGTTACCGCGCCTAGTGGAGCGGGAGTTCAAAGTGTTACAATTACGGACGCCAGCCTTAACAGCGACGGCCAGATCAACACTGGACTTATCCGCGTAAAGAAGCCATAATCTAAGCCCTTCGGGCTAAGACTTAAGTGGCGATTCTTCCGAGAGTTCGAGTTTTCTACGAGCTGGCAACAGCTCGTGTCCTTGCTACCAAAGCGTTTCGTCTTGCCGAGCTTCTGCCCGGCGCGCTGATCCCGACCGATACCGAGATCCTCTCTCGGGAGCGCTACGATCCGGCAGAGGTCAGCCTGGTCGAAGTCTTCTCCAACATCGTCAGCGAGAAGTCGCCGCGAGTCCTACGGGTCGTATCGCAATCTGTGCTGACTGAGATTAGCGATTCATCTATTACTCCGCCAGTAACACCCTTCATCAGCCCTCTCGCCAATCACACCGCCAAGTACAAAGAGAAGGGAGTCGAGAAGGATGTTGTCATCCTCGATGCAGCACTCGTCAAACAAGAATCTGCGCCAGCAGAAGTCAATCCGTTCCATCCCGTAACACCGCAGGCTCCAACTGCGCGCGATCTCCTTGTGATCGAGGTAAAGGATCCGACCGCGATTGAGGATAATCCACCAAAGCCGCTCTCTGTTCTTGTCGTGGAGCGGACCACTATCGTTCTCGGGCAAGATGTCAACCTGGAACGCCTTGGAGTAGATGCTACCGATGCACTGGTTGTTGTCGTACCAAGCGTCGAAGTTACTGTATCCAAGCCAACGAATGAAGGCTACGTCGTTGGCGCGTTTCCCATTAACAACAGCGTATCGGCGCGCAAAGTTACCGAGAACATTGCTGGAATCGTCAAAGTAGTCGAAGCCTCGAACAATACGAATTCCTCCGACCAAGAGGGCAGGAATGGAATGATCCGCTGGACGCGCGTTGTCAGCCACGGTACTAGCGTTTTTTTTCTGGCGTGGAAGCCACCTGAAGCGGTGGAATTTGGGCTTCCCGTAGAAGTCAAGAGCCCCGATCTTGGAACTTGTACTTTCGTGCTCTTGAATGTCCGTGACGTTGTCAATCCTGCAAATGGAGAGACATCCGTTAAAGAGGTCTCACTGACAGTAGAAGTGGACGCATCCTTTTTCCCGACGGATCTCGTAACCTTAGATGAAGAAATCGTCATCAAGAGTGCGTTTCGGAAAACCTTTGACGGACGGACGATTCTGGGCGACGATCGCTATGTACTACCTGCGCTAGAAGAGGGCACTCTGACGAATCCCAATGTAGATCTGTTCAATGTACCAACCTTCGACTTACTCGACCCTTTCGGAATTGGTACCAAGGGCAGCCTGTTCGACCCCGTAACAAGAAAGACGACTCTCATTCTCAATGTCGATCAACAGGGGCGCTATTTGTGGTATGACCCTGAAAAGCCAATTCCTGACGGCAGGAAAGAGCGTACCGCGATCTTTGAGCGGCGCTTTCCAGAAGCCGTGCCTCTGACTGATATTCCGCGTATTCAGAATGAGGTACTAGAAGAAGATTTTCCAGTCTGGCTTCTTCTTGTGCCTAATCGAGAACTGCTTCTGTACCTGCAAGAGCTTCGGGTCTTGCGGCCTTTTACCCGAGATCCGGAAGCACCAGACAGCAAGACCTATCCATACCAGGCTGTGACACCGATCGACTTGAGGACGAATCCCGAGGTTCTGCTACCCGATGAACTTCTCGCGCACCTCTCTAACGAGATTATAATTAACGGGGGAGGCTCGATCGGGCATCCGGTCTCAAATGTAGTAGAGTTCATGAGATCGCAGCGCCTTCCATTTTTCATTGATACCCACCACCTTTACTACTTTTTTGTCATTGAATCGGAGAGTTTGAACGGCTTTACCATCAGCCAGAACAAGTTCATGGCGGGAACGGCTCCTGGCGACCCAACTGTTGCAGATCGTCCGCTATCTACGTTCCTCACAAACACAGAATCAGGAACTACGATAGTAGCTACAATACCAATTATTATAAGTTTTGGCCCGTTTGGGGAAGTTTTTGGGGAGTATACAGTGACACAAACTCAGGTTCCTTCTCCTGGAGAATCCGTTCTCATCTTTGTCTACCCCCGGGAGTTCCACCGGGACAAGTCCAAGACAGAGCAGCGCTTGAACGAACTGGCGCAAAGCTGCGACGAAGAGCGGTCTCCGATGGAGACGGCGGACATGCTACAGGAAGTGCTCAACCTGCTGAAGTAAAAGTCTATGGCTGCTTGCGACCAGACTACTTGCGACGATCTTCAAGATCAGATCAACGATCTTGGAGATCGCATGACTACGGCCGAGAACGCGATTACTGCACTCCAAGCCGATGTCGCTGACCTTCAGACACGGGTCGCTATACTAGAAGAGTGGCGATCGACCTACGTCGATCCTACTCTACTTGACCATGAAGGGCGAATCTCTGCCCTCGAAGATGCTGATGCTGGTCTGCTAGGGGCGTTCCGTACTCTTGTTGACATTCTTTTTAGCAAAAAAGTCATCACAACTGTCGAACAGATTCGTGTTCTTACACCCATTCTATTCCCGGAAGAGCTGCCCATCCTTCCCGAAGAGCCGATCCCCCTGCTAGTCGGAAAGCCTGGGCCTACATGAACACAAAAGCTAAGCCCATTCGGATCACGGCGTATCAGGCCGATTTTGGAGCTTGCTACGGCTACCGGCTTTTCTTCCCCCTTAACGCAATCGCAACCCATCATCCCGACCAGTATCGAATCAAGATCACGTACCAGATGAAGCCCGAGGACATCGAAGCAAGTCGCGCCATCATCCTCCAAAGGCAGGTAGACGGCCGCAGCTTCGCCAACGCCCTGACTGGGCGCAAGAACGCCAAGACGCGCGTGATCTACGAAGCGGATGATGACTTCTTCAGTTTGCCGGAGTGGAATCCAAGCCACGAACTTTTCACTCACCCCGACATTCGGCAGAACTTTACCTACTTCCTGGAAGAGTGCGACGCGATCTTCGTATCGACCGAGCATCTAGCCAAGGTGTACGGTCAGCACAACAAGCATGTCTATGTACTACCCAACTCGTTCGATCCCGACCAGATTCCCCAGCGACCTCGCAACAACCGCAAGCCTGTCGTAGGATGGACAGGCAGCGGTACGCACAAGATGGATTTTGCGCGAGTACAGCCCGCGCTAGAAACGCTTCGAGACTCGGGAGAGGCCGCGATCAAGCTCTTCCAGTTTCCCGACTTCAAAGGCGCCTACCAGGTTCACTGGGTTCAGTGGGTGGACTATTACACGACCCTAGCCCTTTGCGATTTTGACATCGGCCTAGCTCCTTTGGCAGACCATGTCTTTAATCAGTCAAAGTCGAATATCAAGATTTTTGAGATGAGCTTGGTGGGAACGCCCACGATCGCTTCTGCCGTCGGACCCTACACGGCAGCCATCGAGCACGAGAGAACTGGACTCTTGATTGCGGACGATTCAGAGTGGCTTTCGCAGATTCGCAGGCTGCTTGGAGATCCTGCCTTTGCTGAGCAGCTTGTCGCGAATGCGCGGGAAGAGGTCGTCCAAAAGTATAACATTCACGAAAACTACAAACTGTGGAAAACCGCAATCGAGGAAGTGTGTGCACGGTCTCCGAAAGAGACCAAGCGCTATTTCACACTTTCCAAGAGCCAGGTGTCCATGCCGCTCAGCCATCCCGGCACCCGGGTTCCGATGGCGGCTGCCAGATAGGTAGTATAATCCTACCTAGTTGTTCTGCCACAACTCGGTAGGCTGAGCTTACCTAATCTCAAGCGGTATCGTATAGTCGGGCTTGCCTCAAAATTCGAGACTCTCTGAGGCAAAGCCAGTCATGTCGAGTGCCAAGGGCTCTCAGTATGAGCGCGAAATCGCACGCCTTCTAGGCGGATGGTGGTGTGGAGACCGCCATGCGCTCTGGCGTACTAGCGGCTCTGGCAGCCACGCCCGCTTCTCCAACACCGGCCACGGCGACATAGGAGTTGTGAAACCGGAAGCGGCCCCCTTCCCAATCACCGTGGAATGTAAGAACACGAAGGCGTGGTCGTGGAAGCTGCTTCTGGAATCCGATACCCGAGGGCCGAAGCTGTTCCGCTTCTGGGAGCAGTTGCAGCGGGAGAAGACGCCGGCTTCTCTGGGGCTCCTCATCTTCAAGGGAAACTTCACCTGTAGCTTCGTCATGCTGCGCCGTAGCGATCTTATTCTTCTGGGCTGGAAATCAGGACGCAGCGGAACAACCCTCATTCTCCGCAAGCCCCGTGTCGCAGTTGTGCGGCTAGATGATTTTCTAGCCGCTGTCAAGCCCGAACAGATACGCCTGAATTTTGCTGGCTAGCCCCCATGCTTCAGATCTACGTTGATTCCGCTACTACCCGTGTCGCCGGGCTCAGTGAAAAGCTCACCGAAGAGCTTCGGTTCGCGCTGAGCTACTCCATTCCGGGCTACGTTTTTACGAGGGCCTACGCCCACGGATGGGACGGCAGAAAGAGCTTTTTGCACAAAGGTGGTAGGTTCCTTACCGGGCTCTTGCCGCGCGCATGTCAGTACCTCGACTCTATCGAGGAGCCCTACCGGATCGTCGAAGACCTGCGGCCGGAGTACCCCGAAGAAGAGTTCTGTCCTGCCTTTCCCCTGCGCTCTTTTCAGCCCGATGTTCTGGAGCAGGTTCAGCGATACCGGCGAGGAATTGTATCGGCTCCTCCAAGGAGCGGAAAAACTATTCTCGCAGTAGAGCTGTTTCGTAGAACTTCGCTGAGCCCATTTCTATACATTGTCTGGCAGGCGGAGGTTGCACACCAAGCTGCGAATAAATTCCGAAAATTGCTGCCAGGGGCCAAGGTAGGCGTCATCGCGGACGGCAAGGCAGACCTAGATGGTGATATTCTAGTTGTTACATTCCAGTCTCTTGCCTCCGCATTCGGGCTGAAGGTCAAGAGGAAGGACTGCCCCAAAGGAATGAAGAAGGAAAGAATTCTGCCCCTTCTAAGGCACGCGCCCGTACAAAGAATCTGCCGGGACTCCAAAGTTGTAGTTTGGGACGAAGCGCACCATACCAGCAGCGACATTGCTCAGCTACTTGCGCAGGAGTTCCACAAAGCTGCTTATGTGGTCGGACTCACGGCAACGCCGTGGAGAGAAGACGCTTCCGACATCGGCATTGAAGCAGTCACGGGGCCGATCCTCTACCACATGAGCTACGAGGAGGCGGTCGAGCGGGGTATCATACTCCCTCTGGACGTGACCGTGTTCCAGCTTCCTGCCGAAGACCTTGATACTCGGGGCGGCTACCAGCAGGTCTACAAGACCGCGCTGGTGGACAACGACCGCTACCACAGAACTGTTGCACACATCGTAGAATACCTACGCCGCCGCGGGAAGACAGTCGCTGTTATCGTCGGACACGTTCCACACGGTCAGCAGCTCGAACGCGCCATCCCGCGCAGCCTATTCGTGTCGGGCAAGAGTTCTCCAGGCGAACGTCGTGCCGGCTTGCGGCACATCGAAGAGCAAGACGGGGTCTGTCTCATCTCCACGCTGATCGACGAAGCCGTGGATCTCCCCACCCTCGACGCGATTGTCGTAGCAGATGTCAAGAAGTCCGCGATCAAAGCCTTCCAGCGTTTGCGGTCGATGACCGTGTCGGAGGGAAAGAAGCGGGCAACCGCCGTCTTTTTTCAGCCAGATGTAGTCCACCTAAAAAATCACGCAGAACGGACGGTCAAGTTTTTACGCAGCGAGCAACCTCCGTTCCGCGTATTCCGTCGGAGGATCTATGGCAGCGGGCAAATCGGGCCGGCAGAACGTCTCAGACCCACGAAGAGATCCCGTCGAACTCGACGTCTTACAGTCCTACCGGGAGCTACAGCGGAAGAACGCAAAGCTGTGCAAGAAACTGCAAATCCTGCGGGATAGGTACGCAGCCGCACTCGAAGAGAACCAAAACCTCAAGAGCGCGAAAGAACCGAAAAAACTGACGGAAAAGGAATACGCAGCTTGGACGTCGAAAGACATTTTACACTATTTCACCCAACGGTATTACCGCTGCTACAACCGTCCACTTTCCGTCTCCAGGCGAGAGGTTCCGGCGCTTACGGCGCGGATCGCATGCTTTCAAGACCAGCACCGCTGGTCTCCCATTGAGTACAAGGAGTTCGTGGACGCCTGCTTCGAGCGTTTTTACAGCGCTCGATTCGTTCCCATGCTTGGGCACATCACAAGTGAGAAGATGTTCCAGCTCACGACCCGGATGCCCTCGAAGTCGATGGCGCCCACCCGAAAAGCTGCGATCGACTGGGGTATTGTACGTCGTAGGGATGAAGCTGCGCATCCGATCCACTAAGCGCGCCCTAGTCGAGAGTCGCAGTGCAAACGGGTAAGCCCGCTAGATCTCCTATTCCCTGCCGGGTCTGCTCCGGCATGGGTGTGACTCTGGATCCAGAGTCGGGAGAGTTCAGGTCGTGTAGCTGCGCGGCCAAGGCGGTGCTGGAGTACCGACTAGACCGCGCCAATGTCAAACGGCGCTACCGCGGCTTTGGTTGGAAGAGCCTCCACGGGGAGTTCCGCGCCGTCAATCAGAAGCAGCTTGCAAAGGTCGAGGACTTCGTTGATACGCTCGATCAGAGAATCCGCACCGGAGGCGGCCTCTACATCCAAGGGCCTCCAGGAGTCGCCAAAAGTGCCATCACGGCGCTCCTGATTCGAGAAGCCTGCGAGCGGAACTACAGCGCCTACGTGATCCGTCTCTCCGCCCTAGTGAACCTGCGGATCGAATCGCTCCGCGACATGGCGAAGCGCAATCGGGTTGAGCGGATCCTGCGCTCCCGGCTGCTAGCTCTGGAAGAGATCGACAAGGTTGCGGTGCTCATGGACGAGAGCGTTCCCGGCAAGATGCGGAACGAGGCGATTCAGGAGTTGATGTCTGAGGTCTACGACAACGACTGTGCCTTGATCGCGACCGCGAACTGCCCCATTGAAGTCCCCCCCGCTGAAAAGTCGAGAGGAGTGCAGACACTCAGCGATCTATTCCCTGACCATATCGTCGATCGGCTCCGGAGCCTCGTACCCGTCACCTTGGAAGGCGAGAGTTTCCGCGAGCACGAGCGATGGCGCTGAAGGTCAAAAAAGAGGAGCCTCTCCTCATCCTGGCCGACGTCGAGGCCGAAGCGGCCCTCCTTGCCTGCCTGATAAGTCGTGAGACTGGTCCGCAAGTAGAATCCATACCTCCCGAGCTTTTCACAAGGACTAGCCACAAAGATTTGCTGGCAGCTTTTCGAGCTTTTCGGAAAGCGCATCAAGGCTATCCCGCGCCCGAAGTATTCTACACCTTTCTCGATCAGCACGCCCGCGACGCGGATAAGAAAGCGAAGCTCCTCACAGCCTATAGCCGGATCTCCAAAGTCGAACATGACACCGCCAATATCGACTTCTACCGCAATCGCTTGGCGGATCTCTGGGAAGGACGGCAGCTTCTTACCGTTGGGCGCTCCATCCAGGAAGGTCTTGGCAGCGGAAGAGACTACAAGAAGCTCCGTTCCGACATCCTAGCCCGCCTCCTGCAAGAAGGTGGCGCGCAGGACAATGTTCAGTGGCGTGGGTTTGTCTCTGACGATGTGTCCGAACGCTGGCGCGAGTACAACGCCAAAGCACGTGGCGAGGCCGTAGTTCGGGCCATCCCGTTCGGGATCGAGTTTCTCGATCAGTCCACGGGCGGGATCGCTCCGGGATCCCTCACCTGCCTCTACTCAGGTACGTCCGGTGGAAAGAGCCGGACGATGATCTCGATTGCGTACAATGTCGCGCAGCAAGGCAAGTCCGTCCTCTACCTGAGCCTGGAGATGTCGCACACGGAACTCAAGCACTGCTACGATGCCCGCGCAGGCATGCTCGATTCCGCCCTGATTCGGAATGCAAAGCTCTCCGACGCGGAAAGGGACAAGTACAAGGCGTTACTCAAAGCTCAGAAGAAGATCAAGCCGCCCTTCTACATGGTCGATCTACCAGATCAGGCGACGGTAACCGACCTCTACCGCGAAGTCGAAATCTTCCGCACGAGAACGGGGGCGTTTCCAGACGTGGTCGTGATCGACTACGCCGGGATCATGATGCCGGTGCGAAAGTTCAGGGACGGCCGCAGTGAGAAGTACGATCTACTCTTTCAGGAGCTTCACAACTTCACGCGACGAACCGCTATCCCTGCCATTACCGCTGTCCAGGAATCAAGAGAGGCAAATAAGAAGAAGGGGGATACGGCCGAGACCGTAGACTCGATCGGGCTCAGCCATTACATCGCCCCCCACTGCGAGACCATCGTCCACCTTCGCCAGTCCAAGGAAGACGCGCTGCATAGCAAGCTCAAAATGATTATCGAGAAGGATCGCTTCGGTCGCAGGTTCGTGTTCAGCTACGTCTGCTTTGCTCCAGCTTGGAGCTACGTCGGCGACTGGAAGATAAAAATGAAGGGGAAGAAGTCGCAGCATGGATCCTGAGCGCGCAGAAGCCTTCCTGGCCCGGCTGGGGATCGAGGTTGTCTCCCACCTGTCGGACGGCCACCTGCTTGGCCGCTGCCCCTTCCACAAGGACGAGCATCCCAGCTTCAGCTTCCGGCCTGATGAGGGCCTGTGGCACTGCTTCTCCTGCCAGCGGGGCGGTCCTAGAGCCCGCCTGATCGACATTCTTGAAGGTGGTGAGGATACCGTATCCGACCTCGATATAGAGCGTTCTGCGGCCTACTTACGGGCTCAGGCGCTCCGGAAGGACTGTGATGCCCTCTGGAAGCGCCTGAGCCTCCTGGTCGGGAAATCGACGTTATCCGTGCAGGAAAGAGACCGTCTCTGGGACCGTCTAGACCAGCGCTGGCTTAGCCTTCCAGCTCCGTCGTACCGGACGGTAGCGCTGCTGGAGCAGGGGCGGAAGGCGCTTCTGCGCGAGCTGGAGCGGCTGTAGGCGCAGCGCTCAGTACTTGACAGACTACTACAGTCTCATTAGACTGTACCCCAAGGCGAACAGCTCGTCGAGCCAGGGGCTTGACAAGCAAGTCTGATAAGACTACTATGCGGGCCTTCCGCTGAAAGGGGAATCGCATGGCAGCAGCTCACGCCGAGAGGATCTCGGCACTCGCAGCGCAGGCGTTCGTTCCGTCGATCAAGAAGAAGGGTCGTATACGAGTCAAGAAGGTAGCGGCAGAAGCTCTCTTCAAGAGCTTCGAGAAGTACACCAAGACCGCTTCGTGGAAGTCCTCTCACGGCAGCGGTCGTCCTGAAGACTGGGAGGATCTCTCCCAGGAGTGCCTGCTGGGCCTCTGGGCGATGTTCCAGAAGAAGGGCGCGCAACCGTACGGCTTCGAGCCTGCCACCGCGCTCAAGCTCAAGACCAAGAACATTCTGAGCAACCGGTACAAGTCTTTCAAAAGGGGCGCAGGGCGGGAAATCCCGCACGACTTTGGACCTGCTCCCGAGCATCACTCGCTGCACCTGAGCACGCCCGCTACCGCCTTCGCAGGCGCAGAACGGCGGGAGCTTGTCCAGCACGCGCTGGCAGTGCTCACACCGACCGAGCGTAGTTTTGTGGAGGCGTGGGTCGAGGAGGATGGTACGACCCTTCGTATCGCCCGCCGCCTGGGAATCCACAGTGAGACGTGCCAGAGGTTCGAGGAGCGGGTATTCGCAAAGATGCGCGCTTCGGTCAGCCAGTAAATATCAATCTGTATTAGTAGTTTTAGGGAGCCACTGAAAGGCGGCTCCCTTCTTTTTTGGGCATCTCGTCGAGCCTTTGCGAGCGCTTGCTCGTCCAACAAGGCTTGATAGAATTCCAACGCCAGTTTATCAAATCTGCAACGACAGTTCACGAATCCAACGGCAGTTTTACGTGGACCTACGCAGAAACAGGCTGTTTTTCCAACGGGAGTTTAAGTTGAAAAACGTCTGTTAATGCAAAAACTTGCCGATTCTGGCCCTTTTTTCAACGCAGCTTTAAGTGTGTGGTCGATCTTCCGTGGTACAATAAAAGTCGAGTCAACAAGTGGGGCACGTAAAGTCGTCCATCTAAACGTCGCGCCACTACGTAACAAGTAGGTCATAGTATCTCCGGCTAGAGCTAAGATATGCTCGGCCCTTTAATGATCCCCCTTTACTCGACCTGGTTGATGGTGATTCTTTTTGCGAGCTTCTTTTCGAGTCCGCCTTACTCTTGCCTTCTTGTACGGCACGTAATAGGATCTCCAAGAGGGACACTTGACCAGTGTCCATAAGCTTAAATGCTTTTGATCTTACAGAGATGTGTAAGAAAAGTGGTAGGTACAAAGAAAATATCGGAAGTCTTATAAGACTGCAATGAGAAAACCGTTAGATAGGTAGTATAATGCTAGCTAGTTGTGGTACCACAACTAGGTCAGATAACCCTGGCTATTGGAGGATCGGACATGGCGGAGGTGCTTGCAAAAAATGCTCAGGTAGGTAGCTACTACCTCTCAAAGTATGGGAAAGAGTTGAAGGTGCTTCGACAGGAAGGTTCTAAGACAGCCGTCTTGAATCTACACACGGAGAACGAAGTTCTCGTGCCAGGTACCTACCCTCTGATTCCTCTCATCAAGGACGAGACTGCGGCTTCACTACCTAAGCCAGTCAAGACGTCCAAGGTCGTTTCGACTCCTTCGGAAAAGGTTGATAGGCCGGTAGTCGCAAAAGATGATCTTTCAGATCCAGAGGTGTTCCGCACTTCAGTGCTCGAATCCATCTCAAGCAAGCCGCGGAGCTTCTCCGACCTGTTCGGAGTCTTTGGAGCGAAGCTTCCTGAGTCTGCTCACAAGATCCTGAATGTCCGTCTCAAGCTGGCTCTCTCACACCTCGTCCGGACTCGGGGTATTGTAGAGAAGGGCGACATGTTCCATGTAGCTCCTGCCGAAAAAAGCGACGATCAAGACTCGTGAACGACCAAGTTGGCTTTCTCGAAGATCTTCTCGCTCAAGCTGTGCCGGGTGAGAAGGTCCGCTGTACGAAGTGCTCCCTGTGGGAGACCTCGCTCGTAAAGTGTGCCGAGGATGGAGGAGAGCCAAAAGTCGTCCGCCGTACTCTCGTGGGAAACCGTGGCGATCCTCGCAACCCCATCATGCTCGTGGGAGAAGCTCCCGGCGACTACGAAGTAGCGCTCGATACCCCGTTCGTAGGTCCAGCCGGACAGTTCCTGAATCAGCACCTCGACCAGCTCGGTCTAGCCAAGCAGGTCTGGGTTGCCAACACGATTCGCTGCAAGCTTCCCCTCAACCGTGTACCTAACCGAGCAATCTACGAGCCCTGCCTCGACTACCTCTGGAAAGATATTGCTCGCTACCGTCCTCGTGTGATTGGCCTTCTCGGCGGAACTGCAACTCGTGAAGTGCTGCGGATGTTCGGATTCAAAAAGCAGGTCGTGATGCAGGACGTAGTCGGAGACGTGTTCCTTTCCGATCGAAAACGCCAATGGCAGGGAGGAGGCCCCTACCTGATTCCGGCATATCACCCCGCTGCCTACCTGAGGCGAGAGAAGCAGGATCCGCTGGAATGGCTGGATCCCATCAGCTTTACGAACGCGATTCGGATGATGGCAAGCTACGCCGGCATCGAAGTCCCCAGTGCTCTACCGGACTATCGCATCGCGGACACATTCAAAGCCGCAAAGAATCTCCTCGAACTCCTGGAAGGCTGCGACACGATCTCGTTCGACTTGGAAACCTCGCCGCCAGATACGGCCTTGCGGCGTGGCTATCCCGTTGCACGCGAAGATAAGATTCTCTGCATCAGCTTTTGCTGGGCCAAAGGCAAAGCCGCGACGATTCCCTGGCGGCACCAGGTTGCGACTCCTGGGCAAGCCTTGCAGCCGTTTTGGACTCCTGCGCAAGAAGCAGTTTTGCACGGCACCCTCAAGAGACTCCTGGAAGACCCCACGATCAAGAAGATCGGGCACAATGCCCGCCTGTTCGATTGCCGCATCCTTCGCCACGACCTCGGCATCAGAGTCAAGGGCTTTCATATCGACGGCATGGTTCTCTCTCACTTGATCGACCAAGAGGGAGGGCACGGCCTCAAGGAACTCAGCTTCCACTGGACCGAGCTTGGAAACTACGAAGAGCCGCTCGATCGCGCAAAGTCCAAGCTGATCCGAGGAAGTAGCTATGCGCTGCTGCCCGAAGAAACCCTGTACCGCTACGCCGCAGCCGATGCGGACGCGGAGTGGCGAGTCGTCGATAGCCTGCTCGGACGGATCCGCAACTTTGACATCAGAGTTCCCAGCCCCGTAGGTCTCGGCCTGGAAGAGTTCTATTTTCAGATCATGGCGCCCGTCCTTCAACTCGCCGATCACATGATGGAGGGCGGGGTCTACATCGACAAAGACCGAGTTCTCGATCTGATCGACCAGTACCAGAAAGAAGTCACGCAGGTAAATTCGAAGCTCTTCGAGCTAGAAGAAATTCGCAGAGTTGGCACGATCGAGACGGAAAGGCGCGACGCGAAGACCGAGGCTCAGCGCGAGGCGCAGGGAAAGAAACCCTTTCAGCCACGAAAGCCGCTGCGGCCTGTCACGTTCAACTGCCGCTCCACCAAGCACATGCACACGCTGCTGTTCGATATTCTGGAGCTTCCTGTTCTACACATGACGAAGAAAGGGTCGCGAGCGACCGGCAAGAAGGTCTTGGAAAAATACGATCATCCCGTTGTGAACGAGCTGTCGCGTACTCGCCAGCTCCTCTCTTACATCTCGTATCTCAAAAATAGCGTTCTCAAAAATATCGGCAAGGATGGAATGCTACGCGCCGAATACTTCGTCATCGGCACGGAGACGGGAAGATGGTCCTCGAAGCGTCCCATCAATCTCCAGAACATTCCCAATCGTGGCCCAAGGGCCAAAGAGATCAAATCGATATTCAGGGCTAGGCCGGGCTATGCCTTCATCAAAGAGGACTACGCGCAAGCCGAGTTTCGGCTGCTGGCAATCTACGCCAATGACGAGATAATGAAGGAAGACATTCGCACCGGGTTCGATGTTCACCGCTACGTTGCCTCGGTTGCATTTGAGAAGACAGAAGAGGAAATCCAGAAAGACAAAGAGACAGGCGGCGATCTACGGGAGAAAGCCAAGACCGGCGTGTTCGAGACGATCTATGGCGGGGGGCCAGAAACTCTAGCCATGCAGGTAGGGATCCCACTGGAAGTGGCGAAGAAGATCCAGGAAGCCTTCTGGGGTCGTTACCGGCAGGCGCACCAGTTCGTAGCGAACGTCCGTGCTTTTGCGAGGACGACCGGGTTCGTTCGCTCCCTTCACGGACGTATCCGCGTCATTCGGGGCATTCGAGGCCGGAAAGTAGACTGGGTGACGAAGCAAGATCGAGAAGCCTCCAACTCCCCCATTCAGGGTGCCTGTCACGATGAGAACACAACTCGTGCGGTGAACCTGCTCAGGGCATACAAAAAGACGAAACTTGATGCGAGGATCTGCCTGCACATTCACGACGCGATCCTCTCCGAAGTCGCAGTCCAGGATCTACCGAAAGCGATGAAGGTTTGCAGCAAGGTACGCGGAATGCTGCACCCGACGTTCGATATTTCCATGCCGGTTGAGATGGAAGTAGGGTTCAGCCTGAGCGAGATGATGAAGCCGGAGAAGTTTTTCGAAGCTCACGCCGATCTATTTCCTAAGCTTGTGGAGGCTGCATGAAAGAAGAAAAGAAAAAGAACGAGTTAGACGGACTGGTGGCCAAATTCGGTCCCTGCATCGGACGAGGATTTGAGGCAGACGATCAGTACACCCGCGTCTACTCGACTGGCATCGAGGATTTTGATGTAGCTACTGGAATTGGGGGCCTTCCCCAAGGCAAGATTGTGGAAGCCTGGGGTCCGGAATCCTGCGTGGAGGCTAGCACTTTTATACGCTATGGCACGCGAACCCCAGAAGGGCGGCGTCAAAGCTGCAAAGGGGGGACGGTTGAGCGGCTGTACAACCGTTTTCACGGGATTCCGATGTCAGGACTAGGGATGTATAAGCGCTCTGCTATAGTCGATTCATACTTTTTTACTTCTTGCGTGAACGAAGAGGGGCGTATTTTTCAAAATAGAGTTGTGGATGTAATCTCGACGGGTGTGCGGCAATGCCTAGAAGTTGAGACGTTTAAGGGGTACCGTCTAAAAGCTACACCTGAGCACAAATTCTGGACAGGTGAGTGCTATACAGCTTTGGCCGATTTGGTAGTAGGTGACTCAGTTTATATCCACAATCGTACTCCGTACCGTGTGCGCGAGCGTACTCCAGCTATTAGTCGAATTGACATTTTTGTGAAGTTCCATCCCAACGCCCCTACTAAGAGAGTGCCTGGCACAGCGGGCAAATGCTACACCTACCGCAGGCTAAGGCGTTCCAGGGCTGTCGTGGAAGCTGCTTTGAACGGACTATCGTTTAAGGAGTATGTTCGGCTTCTTAACGACGGGCGGCTTGAAGGGTTAAAGTTCTTATCTCAAGCAGAGCACGTACACCACCTAGACGAAGACTGTAAAAATGACGCATTAGAAAATCTTGTTGTAATGTCGCCCAGCGCGCATGGAAGGGAGCATGCACTTGAACGGCACAACAATCTACGTTTTGTGGCAGTAGAGGATCACATTTCTGTCATTCGTAAAGCGGGCAAATGCCGAACATACGACTTGAGGGTGGCAAGCCCGTTCAACAATTATGTAGCAAATGGTTTCGTTGTTCACAATTCAGGGAAGTCGGCGCTCATGCTTCACATGATTGGCTCTATTCAAAAGGACTTGAAGAAACCGTGTGTCTACTGCGATCTGGAGCAGGCAACTCCTCCTACTTGGATGCGGACGCTTGGAATTCAGCGCAAGCGGTTGGTGCGGGTCAAGGGCCTTCCCGAGAATTCAGACGGCGTTCCCAGTGGCGAACGCTTCTTCGATCTGCTCTACGCGCTGATCGACCAGGATCGCTACGCCGTGATCGTGGTGGACTCGATCGCAGTCGTGACGCCTGCCCGGGTCGTTGCGGGAGATGTCGAGGACAAAGAGATTCCCGGCCTGCAAGCACGCCTTGTCCAGCACGGACTTGCGAAGATCGCTCCCCGTCTTAACAAGACGAGTACCGTGTTGGTATTCATCAACCAGCTCCGTAGCAAAGTGAATGTCATGTGGGGCAGTCCCGAAGATCAGCCCGGCGGGAGAGCGCTGAAACACTGGAAGGCGCTCAGCGTGCGGGTAAGTCGTGCCGGCGGAGATAAAATTCCAGACGCGCACACGGTCAAGATCAAAGTAGTGAAAAACAAGTTTGCCCCTCCAGGCGGAGAGGCCGAGGTCATCCTCAATTACAAAACTGGAATCGACGTGGTTTCCGGCGTTCTTCGCGCCGCAATCTCACGCGGTATAGTAGAAGGCGACCGTAGAAAACTCACGCTGCTGGGGAGAAGCTACATCGGTCGCGAAAAGCTAAAGCAGGCGCTCAGCGAAGATCCCGAGTTTTTGAAAGAGGTCCGGCGAGCCCTGCGCGAGAAACCCCATGCCGTTGAAGCTGAGCAAGGGCGTAGTCAAGAGAGTGTCGGCTGACTACCAGTCCGTCGAATTCTCCACCAGTATCACAACGACTGTCGCTGATGGTGAAGACCTTGAACAAGTCAGCGCGGACCTGCACAGGCAGATCGAAAATCTGATCGACGAAGACATACGTGCGTCTGGGAAGCGAGATCCATGGATTCAGAGAATCGTGACGAAAGCGTTCCAAGTCAAGAGCGCGTAGCCCAGGCGAAGAAGCTCGCCAGGAAGTACGAGAAGCTTGTGCAGGCGCAGCCCGACTACATAGCGACGATGCAAGAGTTGCGTGGCTACACCGTGAACCTGTCGAAAGATCCGTCGTCGCTTCCGCTCTCTGAAGTGAGTCATCAGATCGAGCGGATCCAATCCTACCGTGATCGTACCGTGGTAGCGAAGACGGAGGCGGTCGCGGCCCACCATCTCTGGAAGAGCTTGGAGTCTGATGTAGGGGAGGAAGTCGAGCACCACGTCAACATGGCAATGCTCAACCGTCCCGAGGTTCACAGCCAGTCCAACCAGACACTCAGGCTGGCGGCGGCGAACCAACTGGTTCCAGGTACGCTCAGGAAATTGCGCCGCCTTGTTCGGCAAGGAGTTGCACATGCAACTTTGTACGACCGGCAGGTCGGGCTCATTCTGGACAACCTAGACCAGGCGTTTCAGTCGGTGAGCCGTCAAATCACCGTGGTTCAGATGCAGGCAGACCTGGGAGAAATTTCGCGAGGCGAGACCGGCGGAATTCACATCAAGCGCTCGATGCGAGCGTAGCTAAGAACTCAAATCGACCGTGAGTCGATAAAAGGGGAGGCAGCAAAATGGCACTCAGAGTGGTCAAGGAAGAGATCAAGATTCCAGAGCCGGACGTGTACGAAGCCGTGCTCAAGGACATCAAGGAAGTCGAGAAGCCGAAGTTTGGCCCCAGCATCCGGTGGATGTTCGAGATCAAGGATGGCGGCGAGTACGATGGCTGCGTCGTGTCCATGATTACAAACACGAAGTTCTCCGGTACGGGAAAGGGCAAGCTCGATGCGGTCATGGACGCGCTGAGCGTGGACATCGACTTTGGCCAAGGGCTGGACGACGACGATCTGCGTGCCTACATCGGAACGCGCGTGCGAATCAATGTGGAAGTGACCGAAGACACGAAGGGGAACTCTTGGGCGAATGTGGACAAGCTTTGGCGGATCAAGAAGAAGAAGAGCCCGGTCGAGGACGGCGAGCCCGCCCCCAAGCGCAAGGTGGAAGAGGCGGCCCCCAAGAAGCGAGCTGCGCCGGTGGACTACAGGGAACCCGCGGTCAAGAAGAGGCGGGTGGAGGAGGACGAGCCTCCCAAGCGCAAGGTGGAGGAAGACGAGCCTGCGCCCAAGAAGAAAGCCGCGAAGTCCGCGGATGACGACGACGAGGAATTCTCCGATATGGATTCGGTCGAACTGGACGACGACTGAGCGTACAGAGGCAAACGGGGCCGGTCTTCCGGCCCCGCTTGGAACCTTATGGCAGGTCGGGACTTTCAGCTTCAGACTTGGGATCAGGCAGCCGAGTACATAGAGGACTTGGCGAAGCAGTTGGAATTGCTAGGAGAGCCTACCCAGGCGAAAGAGATTCGCGCGGTCTTGAACAGAATCGCTGCGTGCCGTAAAGGAGAGTCTTGGCTTGAACCCGAGACGATGGGGGAGGAGTTTGTGTCTCCCGTATTTCGCGAGCTGTTGAGAATTGGAGTCGCGTAGCTATGAGGTTTGTGCATATTGCTGATTTGCAGATCGGGGCGCAGCGCAAGCTGCCAGGAAGCCTCGAACGGCAGATGCTCGCGCTCGATGAGATCGTCGAGGTTGCGAGACGGGAAACCGTCGAGGCGATCCTGCTAGCGGGCGACATCTTCGAGCACCCTCATCCGCACCAGCAGGAGAAGGACGCGCTGCTTGCCTGGTTCGATCGAGTAGACAAGTTGGAAATTCCAGTGCTTGTCATGCCGGGGAACCACGACTACCTGAACCGGGAGCTGAATGGCTACCACACCCTCAAGACGCTCCAGATTGTAGAGGGCAGGTTCCACCACCTTCGTGTCTTCGATACGCTAGCGGTCGAGGAGTTCGAGACGTTCGTTCTGGTTGTGATCCCGCCCTACGGTGGACCTGAGCGATTTCAGCCGCGAAACTGGCCAGGTTTTCACCCGGAGAAGATCGAGAAGCCCATCATTCTCATGCTGCACGAGACCTTCCAAGGTGCTGCGTACAGAGGCATGCCCGCAGACAAAGGACTCGATCCAAGGATTCTCGACAAGCTGGACGTGGACTATGTCGCGGCCGGTGACATTCACAAGCGCCAGCGGATCAAGTGCGAGACTCCTGCTTACTACTCCGGCAGTCTCGTGCAGAAGGACTTTGGGGAAGCCTACGAGGATAGCGGCGGGATCTTAGTTACGATCATGTCGCAAGGCGTGAAGACAAGGCCGATCTTGTTGGAGAAGCCGTACCGTCTTGCGGCGGCGACGGTTCAAGCGGACGAAGTCAAGGGTGCGGTACAAACTTGTGTACCGCGAACTATCCTCAAGCTGACGGTCAGCGACACTCCGGCGGAACTGCGGGCTCTGGATATTCCTGCCTTGCGGGCCAGCGCGGCCAAGCGGGAAGTTACGCTGCTGGTTGAGAAGCGATTCGTAGAAAGCTCACAGCCTGGCAAAGTAGAGATCCAAGGGGCGGTGCTGTCGCAGCTAGGCAAGTCTCCGGAAGAAGAGTTGATCGCGTTTCTCGCCTCGCGCAAGGATTGGTCGGTGCCGGTGGACGACTTGAAGGAGCAGTGTTTGGCGCTGATACGAGAGACAGCTAGGGCAATATGAGCCTTTCTGAGTATGACGAGTGTCCGATTTGCAGGGACACCCACTCGAACACAATCGAGCCGTGTTGGCGGGCAGAAGCGCTCAAGCCTAGTAGCATCGACGCCCGGTACGCGGAGTCGGGAGCTGCGCGACAGGTGGCGCTGGAAGATGCCTGCTGGGTGGTATGCCGGGACTGCCGGGGAAAAAATCCATTTAGTGGAGCCATTCACGGCGCGGATTCATGTAGAGCCTTGCCGCTTTTGGAAATGATGAAGAGTGAAGGGCTTTTGCGGGCGGTGATGAATCCGTGGCTTTAGAGTTAACCTGCAATGGATGCTATCCGCGCCGAACTCCCCATTGCGCAGAGTGCGATCACATTAACGAAGTCGTGGAAGATGCGGTGGAGATCAGTCGTGTCAATGCGTTAGAGGAAGCAGCGCAAGCTGTATCTTGCACCGACTGCGACGATCCTGATTTTCCTGCAAAAATCCTTAGCGATGGGCGTCACTACCGGGATGAAGGCGGCCGAAAGACTTGGCCGTGCCCCCGTGCGGAAATTCGCGCTCTCATCGAGTGGACGGAGTACCTGTGATTAAGCTCTTGAAAGCTCGTGCCGAGAACTTTTTATCTCTGGGGTCCGTAGAAGTGGATCTTGACGGACAGGGTTTGGTTCTACTTCTAGGCCAAAATCATGATCTCGGGGGAAGTAACGGATCAGGAAAATCCAGTTTGCTAGATATGATTAGCTACGCCCTCTACGAGAAAACGTCCCGAGGTATCGGGCACGATGCGATCATCAATACCGTTCAGCAGGAGCAGGGCGCGAAGATCGAACTCGACTTTGAAGTTGCAGGGCACCCCTACCGGGTTCGTCTCACAAGGGGACATCCCGTTCATCAGAACTCCTACCGGCTTTTTGACGGCGCCGATGAATGGGCGGATCTGACGCAGAAGGGTCCAGTCGGGTCGCAGATTGAGAAGTTGCTTGGAGTGTCCTACGACGTGTTCCGCGGCGCTGTCCTGATCGGTCAGGACGATCTTCACGAGTTCGTATTTGGCACCAACCTGGCCCGACAAGGATTTTTCTCGAAGCTGTTTGGATTCGATCTTTGGCGGGACTGTCAAGAGACGGCTAGAGGCTATATCCGCTCGGCTGAGATGGCGGTCGAACGAATCGCAGGGCAGATCGAAACGGCGGAGACACTTCTGGAAAGCGCGGAAGCGCTCGACGATGCGGACTTGATCGTCATGCAGCTTCGGACAGAGCGCGAGAAGCTAGACCGTGTCGATGTGCAAGTCGCAGATTTGCAGAATCGAAGGAAGAGCTTGGACACCCGTATTACGAGAGGGAGAGAGGAACTAGCCCGCAAGAATGAACGGATGCGGCAGGTCGAACGGCAGCAGCGGGTCCGAGATGAAGTCACGAAGAAGCAGGCACAACTTGAAGAGTTGGAAGGGAAGCTGGGCGATCATCTAACGGATTCCCAAGCGTTCGAGGATCGCTACCGGCAGATTTGCAATCGGGTCGCTACGACCGAGAGCAAGCTTGGGGAACTCACAGAAGGCGTCGAAGTCCTACAGGCGGTTGAGGGTGCGAAGTGTCCTACCTGCTTGCGCCCGCTAGACGAGCACGATAGGGAAGAGCTGGTTACGAGTCTTGAAAGCCAAAAGGAAGCTCTTGCGGAGAAGTTGGTCAAGTACGAGACCAAGCAGCAAAAGGCCGAGAAGATCAAGAAACGTATAGCGGAGTATCAACGGCTCACGCACGAGATTGCGGGGTACAGGCCGGGAGGAGAAGATGAAGAGATCGATCCTGTCGAGCAAGATGTAGGGGAAGAGGATCTAAAGAAGCTGGAGACAAGTCGTCGAAAAATAGAGAATGATCTTGCCATCGCAGAGGATGTACTGCGGCAGGCAGAGGCAGAAGTAGGGCGCCTGACGGAGAAGATGAAGCATATTGGCGAAATCGAGGAACGCCATGCACAGGCGCAGGCGCAACTGGAGACGCTGAAGAAAGAGCAGGAAGAGGCGCAGGCGCGTCTGGACGTTTTCAGGGTTGCGGAGAAAGATGTATTTCCGCAGATTCGTGCGGCCAAGATTCGAGCCCTTTTGGACACGTTGAACGCCGAAGTAGCGCGTTACTTGGCGATTCTGACCGAGGGCAAGGTATCTGCCGCCTTCAGCTTCAAAACCAAAGGCAAGGGGGAAGTTCTCGACCTGACCGTAGAAGATCCCGTGAAGGGAGCGCTTCCTATCGCAGCGTGGTCGGGCGGGGAGCGCAAGCGAGTGACCGTGGCGGTGCTCTTTGCTCTCTGGAGACTGGCCGAGACAGTTTCCAAGTCTTTCAACTTTGTAGGGTTCGACGAAATCCTGCGCGATGTAGATACGCTGGGACACGCCCAGATCCTCGAAGTGCTGCGAACGATTCGAGACGAGTCCAAGACTGTGATCGTGACCACCAATGCGGATCCAGAGTCCATTCCGCTCGACGTGTTCGACCAGGTCTGGATCGCGCGAAAGGAGGGCGGGATCACGAAGCTCTTGACAGATCCCGTCGAGGTGGGCGACATTATCGGGCAGAGCCGCGCCGCTGCCTGATGGATTCCGTTACTTTCGACCCTGCTGAATCGCTACGCCTCACCTTGGAGGCGTGTATTCGCCTCATTGTCGAGGCTCCAGAAAAAGTGAGCGTGGTCAAGATTGCAGGCGGTCACACGCTGGTCCTGGAGATCATGGTGGATCAAAAGGACTACGGCCGTGTGATCGGACAAGGCGGATCTACTTTGGCAGCGATTCGCGTTCTGTGGAGTAAGGCTGCTGCGCGTGCAGGCTGTTGGACGCGGTTTTTCATAGACTTACCCGGGGCTCCTGTCGAGCCTGGCTTCTCTCGGTGAGCAAGGAAGACCTGACGCGACGGTTTCCATGCTGGCGCTGGAGGGTCGGAGTAGGCGACCGAGACTGCACTTTTTCAAGATGTGACCATTTCAACCGAAAGCTTCCGACGCACTGTGACTGGAATGATCCCGACCGCGACCATAGCCCTGCCGAGATCGCTTCTCTGCTGGGGTACCCGCTGGCGACGATAGAACGCGACCTGATGAATGCGATGGCGAAGTACCGCACCCATGTTCTAAGGAATCCCGACAACTTTGGGGTGGAAGGTCGTGCAGCCAGAAAAACGCCGCTTTGACGGGACTGTGGGCGTTGCGGTTGCAATAGCACTTTAGGTAGCGTTGGACTAGGCACGTACCCTTGAGGCTGTGGACCAAGCTGCGCCAACGAGAGCTTCAACCCCGAAAGGGAGATATACCTGCATTGCATGCGGGGGACCTGTCACGAAGCATCTGTTTCCCAGTCGGGTCAAGAAGGGCATGCTCTGGTGCAGTTTTGAGTGCTACCGTTGGAAGCCGCCGAAAGTAGTGTGGATCGAATGGAAATTCAGCGGACGGGTTCGACGCGACATCAAAGACATTCTGGTCGAGACCTCTCAACAGTTCGGGACACTGCAAGCGCAGTGCGCAGCGCTGGGAGTTTCGATTCCGTACCTGTATACGATGATAAAGCGATACTTCAAGACGGATCTTTCGACGTTCATGCAGGAGCACTCAGCGGGGCAAAGAAAGAAACGCTACCTGAGTACGACGGGCCGCAAGAGGGCTTTGCGTGCGAAGCAAGCGTCTGGCAGCAGTCCTACGTTCGCACAGTCGTCAACGGCCTCATGAAGAGCCTGGACGTGGTAGCAACACTGACACTCGACCTTGAGATGTTAATCTGGATTAAGGGTCTTCGAGGGGTTCTGCGGAAGCGCATGGGGGAGGGGTAAACATGTTTTCGATGCGAGCGCGCAATCTGAGTCGGGAGTTCGGGAATCCCGCGAATCGCTACTCGGTGGGTGCCGACAATTTCTTTGCCGGCTTGGCCGCTGGAATGCGTAAGCGCGGCCACCGTACCGATCTCAAGATCGGAAGCGCCCCCTACCGCTACGACGGCGGGGAGTACGTGGACATCAAGTTTGTGCCGGAGCTGGACGTTCCGCCTGCGGCCCACTTGACGGCGTTCCTGGCACACGAGCTTCCCTCCAAGGAGATCGTGTGGGCCAACATCGAACGTACGGCGAACAACTGCCTTCGCGTCGGGATCCAGACCAAGGAAGAGCGGATTCCGCTGCGCAGTTCGACGAGCGTTCCGCCTGGTTTTGTCCGCATCGGTACGGGCCTCTTCCGCAAGTCCGGTGGCGACGACCATCGCATCTGGGCTCTGGAAAAGGACGATAGCGGGGCCTACGCGCTGGTTCGCAAGGAGACCGAGAGTGTCGAGCCGATCTCTGTCGAGGTCGTGGACAGCCGCCCCAAGGAGGCCGCCAGGCTGAAAGTGGGCGCCAAGGTACGGACTCCCGAGGGGACCGGTCATCTGGTGAGCTATGACCGGCGCGGCAACCCGATCGTGGACCTGGACGGACACCGTTTCGTGTTCCGTACCGCGCAGGTGATTCCGGTTCATCCCGGCAAGGATCCCGGGTTCCCACCCGATCAGTCGGAGGAGCCGCGCGGCTACTCTCAGGAGAAGGAAGAGAGCTACCTCGTGGACTACTACACGCAGGCGTTCGGTGATCGCGCTTATGCGGAAGCTCTGGTGAAGGAAGAGCAGGGCCGAAAGCGCGCGGAGTAAGGGGGATCCCGTGAACACGCCTGTGCTGAGCCGGTCTTTTCGCGAGTCCTCCCCGCTGGGAGGCTACTTCGAGCAGTTTGCGCCCGAGTTCCGTGCGCGGCAGCAGGCGCAGGCATCGGCCAAAACCAATCCCTATCGCAGGGTTTTGGACCCCAGGAACGCGCGACGAGCCAAGAAGGCATCTACCAGTCCCGAGGTTCTGAGCACAGCCATGCTCCGGGCGCTGCTGGAGTACGCGGTGCCGACTCAGCCCGAGCTGCGCGGGTTCCTGGTGGCCGCCAGGAACCGCCAGGAACTCGACCCGGTAGGCCAGATCACGCTGCGGGACCTGGAGCAATTCCAGGCGCGCGCCAAGATGCAGGGTCTTCACAAGGCGGCTGCTACGTTTGACCACCTGCGCCAGCTTGCGGAACGCGGCGAGCTGCGTAAGATTCTGGCAGGCGAGCAGACGCTGGCTGTTCGGAAGGCACTGCTCGGGAAGCTTCGCAAGTTTGGCGCGGCGGCTTTCAACCTGATGGACAAGGTGATCGATCGTCAGACGGGCAGGGCAGGGCAGATTGTGGACTATTTCCCTGACTCCAAGAACTTCTTGGTGGCGTGGTCGCACTGGGAAGTCAGCGAGAAGCCTGCGGGCGAGTTGATGAAGACAGCCCAGGCCAAGCCGGAGAACAAGAAGGCCAAGCTGGTCGAGGCGACCAAGAAGCTCAATTTCAGCTTGAAGAGTCAGCAGCGCGACTCCGTGACCGAGAGCCAGGTGTCGATGCACCAGCTTGGCTCACGAGTGATGCAGGCGGCTGATGCGGCACTTCAACGGGCTGATTTCGTGTACCAGCCCAAGCTGCGGTTCATCGGCTTCTCCAAGGTCGAGCACGCAGCGGACGGAACTGTGAAGCGCGCTCAGGCCCGTGTGCAGGTGCGAGTTCCGACTCAGCTTGGTCCCGTGCTGGAGTGGATCGTGCCCGTGCCGGTCGAGAACGGGAAAGTGCAGGAGCCTGTGTACTTTCTGTCGGCTGGAAAGGTTCACGCGCTCGATCGTGACACGGTAGCGAAGATCACGGGTTCCTACCGGCTGGCTTCCAGGCCACGCAACTACCGCCCCTATGGCATTCCCTCGATGATGAACTTTCAGGACACCAACGTCCGCGGTCCTTACGACTCTACGCGCAAGGTTCCGTTGATGTTGCCCGGAGAGCCCGCTTACGGCGGTTCTCGCCTTTACTGAGGGCGCCGGGGGAGCGCCCCGTGTCTGACCAAAGTCTGCGGCACGAGCCTCGCTGCAAAATCTGTAATCTACCGGAAGAGCTGAAAGCTCTTGCCGGACGTATGCGCTTTGAGGATGAAGCGAGTCTCTTTGACATCTGCAACGCACTCAACGAAATTATCGCTACTCGCGGCCTGGACATTCGCCCATTCTCGCCCCGTAACTTTTCGATTCACTTTTCCCGTCACGCACCGGAAGAGCAACGGGTTGCCTACGCGCTCCAGAGTGTTCAGCGCAACCATACGCCGAGCGCGAGCGAGGAAGTGTTCGAGAACGCGGAACGCTACTTTACCCATTCTAAGATCGCAGGATTGACGCAAGAGCTGGATGTAGGCTTGCAGGGGGTTCGGTCTCTCCTTGAGCGGCTCGCGCGAGATCTTGCCGAGCGGCAGAAGCAACCCGCCCCCTTTCGGAAGGGCGAGGTCGAGCCCTTCCTACTTGCCGTAGATCGTCTCGATCATCTTGCGCAGTCGATCCACAAGATTGCGAATCCGAAGGTGATGGTGGACCTTTTTCTTGACGGTATCTTTCAGTCGTACACGGGCGAGGTGGCAGCGCTCTACACGACGACGATCCGAGAACTGGTCATGGCGCTCAAGCAGGAACTTCCAGGTGAGAAGGAACGCAGTGCCGCAGTGGAACTCGTAAGAGAGCACGGCAAGGACTTCCACCAGCGGTTTGACGCTTGCGCCAAGCAGTTTCAGGAACGCATTCAGATTCTCCTTTCGAATTGGTGATCCGTGGAACTGACAGCTTCTGAATTTCATATTGAAGCGGCGACGTTTCGCCGCCTCTACGATCAAGCGGAAGGCCGTCGAAGAAGATCGAGCGGGTGCTTTGCCAATCTAATTGATTTTGACGACAAGGATGGTGTTCTAGTTCTGAATACGACTTGTCCAGGTTCCCAGCATGGCGCCTGGCAGCAAGTTGTCGAGATTGTGAGCTGGCCCGCGCTGAAGAAGATTGTCTTGCAAGGGCCGCGACCGGAGCCGTCTGAGATGGAAGAGGCGCAGCCTACAGCGCCTACGACTCCCGATGAGCTTAAGCGGAAAGAAGATCTTCTCAAGCGCTTCAAGATGTCGCAGACGATTCCTAAGATTCCAGATGTTCCGAGTGTGTCCAAGCCTGTTACTCCAGTGCTCAAGCCTAAGACACCGACTCCAAAACCAGCGCCGTCCAAGCCGACGCCTGCGAAGCCTGCTCCTGCGCCTACAGCGCCCAAGCCTGCGCCCAAGAAGGCTCCACCGAAACCTCCGCGCAGACCCAAGCCTACCCCCCGTCCGATTGACTTTGACGAGGTGCGCGCCAAGGCGTCGCCGGAGTTGCATCAGGCAGATGTAAGAATTTTTTGCGGGTGCCCTGATTTCTTGTATTCGGGCGCTTGGTGGAAAGCGCAGCAGATGAAGGTCATGCCCGCCGACAAGGAGCAAGTACCAGCGCCGCAGCGAACCTATGCTCCTATGGACCCCAGCAGGCGGAGACGGACTCGCTACAAACTGAAGGGCCGCTCAGTGCTTTGCAAGCACTTGGCCGCGGTGTACTCGCAATTTTTCCGTTGAGGAGGTTGCTATGCCATTTGCCGGTGCCACGACCAACACGATTCCCAAGACGCTGACGCTTGGACCCGCTGAGAGCGATGTAGTACCCGTCCTTTGCGACACCGAGTTCTACGGCGTTACCTTCACGATTCACTCCATGGGAGGACTTGCTTTTACCGTGGAGATCCTGTACGCCGATCAAGTGATCTCGACGACAGTGGTGACGCCCCCGCCGAATGTCAAAGTGTTCGAGGTGCCGGGGGTCTTTCCCGCGAATACCAACGTGCCGAAGCTGCACCCCAATGGGTTCCGGGTAGCCGCGCGGATCACCAATGATAGTGGCTCTACTAGCGTTTTCCGCTGTGCTGCCGTCTTCCACTTGAACCAGGGCGCGGCAACCTGATTTTGCTGTTGTATAGTACATGAGGGCTTGCCTCAAAATTTGAGGTAGTTTAATCTAGTGCCATGCACCTGACCTTCCAGATCCCGCTTTCAGATACTTCTGGACTCCTCTCCAGGGTGGAAGTCTTCAACCAAGCCTGTAACTATGTCTCTGCGGTTGCGCTCCAAGAAAAGACTTTTCAGTGGGTTGTTCTCAACAACTTGGTCTATAGAGAGATCAAGGAACTTTTCGACCTTACCGGAGTCCAGGCACAAAGAGTAGCTCGTAGAGTTGCCTTTGCTTACAAGACAGCCAGAACCAAGCTCAGGTCTACCAACCAAAGGCTCAAGAAAAAGCACGGCAAGAGTTTCAGACCGAGAGCCCTTAAACAGGTCAAGTTCCGCCCACATTCTGCGATTCCAGTTCACAGGCATAGCTGCAAGAGGGATGGAACCATTCTCATCTACGGAAGCCGTTACCGATTCCATAATCCTTTCCAAGTCGATCTTTCCAGTAAGCTAGACGGAACTTTGGTATTCAGAGATGGTCGTTTCTACATCCACCAAGTTCTTGACATTCCAGAGGCCCCTCTCATCCAGACTCAAGATGTTCTTGGTTGCGATCTTGGTGTCAAGAATATCCTTGCCGATTCCGACGGAGACACCTACTCCGGTGATCGTGTGAATGGGCTTAGACATCGGCATTCCAAGCTAAGAGCAAAATTGCAAGCCAAAGGGACCAAGTCAGCAAAAAGGCTCCTCAGAAAGAGGAGAAGTAAAGAGTCCAGATTTGGTAGAGACGTGAATCACTGCACCTCTAAGAAGGTGGTGACGAAAGCCAAGGACACTCTCCGTGCCGTTGCTTTGGAAGACCTTACTGGAATCACGGAGAGAGTAACTGTGAGAAAGGCTCAGCGGCGTCAACATCACTCTTGGAGCTTCTACCAGTTGAGGAGCTTCATTCAGTACAAGGGAAGAAGATGTGGAGTTCCTGTGGTCTTGGTCGATCCCAGGAACACTTCCAGAACTTGTACTGAATGCGGCTGTATTGACAAGAAGAACCGTCCTGAAAGGGGTTGGTTCAAGTGTATCCGCTGCGGATATGCTGGTCCTGCGGATACCATCGCTGCCAAGAACATTCGTGATCTTGGTAGGGTTGCTGGCTTTCAACCATACGCGGATCTTGCTTGTAGAGAGGAAGCTGCAACTCAGGAAAGGGTAGCGGTTTAGCACGGCTAAACTCCTACTGAACTCTGAGGCAAAGCCAGTAGTATGGGCAGGGACGGGTTTAACAACGAGGACGGGGAGCGACATGAGCGCAAGCGACAAGCCGGTCAAGAAGGACTACGCTGAAAAGATACTGAACGAGATCCGAGCTATTCACGCCGAGATCGGCATGAACGGCTTCAAGCTGGGCAAGTGGCTCTGGAAGGCGGCAGAGGAGCAACTCTTTTGTATCGAGGGGGCCGCTACCCTGAAAGAGTGGCTGTTGCGGGAGGGGATGGATCCCGCGCGTTGTACGAAGCTGATGCAGGCGTGGCGGCACGCAGTCACTAAGTCCGGCGCGATCCAGGAAGAACTCGACGGTGTCAACCCTGAGTTGATCTATCAGGCCAGGAAGGTCATCAACCCCAAGAACAAAGATCGCATCCTCAGCGACGCGAAGAAGCTGTCCAAGCCACAGTTCTTGGAGAAGTACGGCACGAAGAAAGAGTCCAGCGCCTCTCCTGAAGAGGAAGAGAAGCCCACTTTCGGGGAGGGCAAGGCGTCAGGCAGAGATGTCGCAGTCGAGATGGTGGAGGCGCTGGTAGCGCGCAGCAATGAAGAGATAGCCCGTTTCCTTGATCTACTGGCCTCTCGCCTAGGCCAAGGCATTCTGGGCGTTGACTTCGTCTCACATGTGATCGAAGGCTTTGACGAGGAAGAGATGCTGGCGCTCGTCAAAGTGCTGGTACGGATGCCCAACCTGCGGACGAAGATCAAGGTGAAGTTCCTGGCCGCGCTTGCAAGCGGGCTGGATACGGACGATCTGACCGCGCTCAACATCGAGGTCGATCGCATCCTCGGCTCGAAAATGAAGGCCGCATAGGTGTGGCGTACCATCGGCTTCCACAAGGATCAGTTCCAGCCGGGTTTAAGCCGTCCCCTCCCAAAGGGAAGCGTGCTCCAAAGCCCAAGGCGGTAAGTCCTTTCCGCCCCCAACTCTTCATCAATCAGCCCTTGGAAGGAGACAGTCCTGAGATGGGCCTTTCTTCGATGGAAGTCACCCTGGACGCAATCCGGGCGGCAGCGGTCAACCGCAAGACGTTGCGAGTCAAGTACCGGGACCGAGGCGGGAACGAGTCCACGCGCATGATCGAGCCCTACGAATTGCGCGAGATGGGTGGTAAGCTCGTCCTGTATGCCTTCTGCCGGAACAAGCAGGCGACGCGGATGTTCGAGCTGGACCGACTGACGACCCTTCAGGAAGGAAATTCCTTTGAGCCTCGGTGGCCCGTCAAAATCGCGCCGCAGGACGAAAAGCCAGCAGACGGGCAAGTCTGACTCGCTAGAGCGGCGGACAAGTCCGATCCTAGACGAGATTGCTCGGCTCGATCCGAGCAATGCCAATACCGCGCCCACGGCGTCGCCTGCTGCCAGGCAGGCTACCAACGTCATCGACTGGATCGAGACTCCCGGGTTTTTGTACACGGGAGAAGAGTTGAGCGCGGGTCCAGCGCTCTACCCGAGAAGCCACGAAATTTTCCGCGATTTTTACGAATTACTGTGTCCCTACTGCCAGGATGTAGAAGCTATTCGTCGTATTCCGTTAGACCAGCAGGATTTTTCAAAGCAGATCATTTTCAAGAATGACGTATGCCTAGAGTGCGGGATTACCCGCTTGGACTGTCTACGAGCGGAGCGTTTAACGGACTACGAGGAGTTTGTACTTATCTCGGGTATGCGTGCGGGTAAGAGCTTTTACGCAGGCAGGGATGGATCTTATCTTGTCCACCGTCTACTAGGGCTTCCTTCTACAGTACGAAAAGCCTTTGGTTTGATGTCAGGGCCTCCAATCGAGATTGCATTTGTAGCGAGTACCGCACTACAGACGAAAGACACGATTTGGGCCAACTTCAAGCAATTTCTTTACGGTAGTCCATGGTTTCAAATCTACCTTTCAGACTTGCGTCGAAGGGAAATGGAGACAGGTAAGGCCCTGTTCGACGATGAAGCCGAGAGTCGTATCGACTTTATAGAAAAAGGATTTGTCTGCGTGAGCCGGAATAGCAACTCTTCTGGGCTAGCGGGAAGTACCCGACTTGCTTGCTACCTTGACGAGCTAGCCCGCTTCGGCCTGGGCGACTCCAAGATCAGTGCGGACGAAGTTTACCGAGTGCTTTCGCACTCTCTCAAGACGTTGCAAGGGCGTTACAAGTTCTTACTGCGCCGCGGAGTCCTTCCCCCCTGTAAGCCGATGATGTTTTCGATCTCCTCGCCGATTCACGACGAAGATAAGATCATGCGCCTGGGGCGTAACGCCCGTCAATTTCCAGGTCTCAAAATTTTCTTCCGTCACTACACGACGCCAGAGATGAATCCGGAGTTTACGCAGGAGGACTTTGCCGCCGCTCTTGAAGCGGATCCTGTAGGTGCCGAGCGGGACTTCATGGCGAAGCCACTTGGGATTCGTCCCCGCCTTCTTCCAGAAGGGGCTGTGGAAGCAATCACGACAATGCGGAAACCGCTGCTGACTTGCAGGGAAGAATTTTTTGAGGAGGCCGATCATCCGTATGTTCGGATGGTACTTGACAAGTGCAGGACGGATCGCGTGATTCCGCGCTGGATCCACTGCGACCCTGGTTATAGGTCGGACAGTTTCGGAATCGTGATTGGGCACCTAGAAGGGAAACTTCCCCACTACCACGTGGTCTACGATGCGTGCATTGAGTTTCGCCCGTTGCGTCCACCGCGCGGTGTAGTAGCGCCTGTAAGGGAAGTTCATTTTCCGTCTACGCTCAAGTTTCTCCAGGACCTGCGCAAGCACATTAACATTGCGCAAATAACTTACGACCACTGGAACTCGGTCTATTTGATCCAGCAGCTACGTGCAGCGGGCTTGAAAGTAGACGAGCACAACATCAATGTAGATGACTACGACCGTTTTGCGGCCGACGCAATTGGAAGACGGATCGAGCTGCCCGCGCCTGAACGCCCTCAGTACGACCCCGCGCTTCGAGACGCACCGGCGACGAAGGCGTACTACGAGCTGAGGCAGCTAGAGCGTGCCAATGAGAAGCGGGTGGACCATCCCCGGGGCGGGAGCAGCGACCTTGCAATCTGCTTTGTCGGCGTCCACCGTTTAGCGACGCAAGACATTTTCGAGGACGCCAAGGACATGCGGCGCCGTAGGAACGAAATCGTCGCTAACGCAGGCGTCCACATTTCCCGGTACGCTCAACTTCCAGCCAGGGAGAAGTTTGGCGGCGTCATTCGATTCCGAAGGAGTCTGTAGACATGGATGCCCTCGACAAAGTTCTTTCGCTTACTATTGACGAAGCGCTGGAGCATGCGCTTGCGGCTACGAACGATCGGAAAGAGTTGGAGTCCGGGCTCTACGAAGTGCTCGCATCCAAGCTGGGCGAAGAAGAGAAGCAGACTTTTGCGCTGGGTCTTGCGGCCCAAGGAGTTAAAGTGCGCTATCCAGAACCGTTGCTGGCAGAAGGCTCCGTGAAGGGGCGAGCGCTGCGCGACTACATGAGGCGCCGCCAGCTTCTCGAACTCTTGGACGAGCGAGAAGGTGGGATTGATCGGGAAGCCTTTGACATCCTGACCGATGGCGTTGAGCCTGAAGTACGGGAGCACCTAGCAGTGTGGGCGGAGAAGCAGAATCGCAAGCCCAAGACAAAGCCTGGGACCAAGTATCAGGAAGAAGTCTCGCAGGAGGTCAAGAGTCTGCTTGCCCGGCAAGAGTTTCGGATCGGGCAGACCGTGGTCAATGAGAGATTGCGCTGCCGAGGAAAGGTCGTTGAAGTGGACCGCGACCTGGTCGGGATTCAGCACATGATCGAGGGCGTGCGTGTCAATCGCTACTCGCTCGCGCCAGTCGAAGATGCGACGGGTTGGAGGGCTGAATGATAGATCGCCGTACTTTCGGGAAGAGCGTTCTGGCAGGCGTGACTGTTCTTGCGCTACCCTCCGTGGAAGTGTTCGCAGAGGCACCTCCAACAGCTAGGCCGCTATCTCGGGGGGGGGTGGCCTATGTAGGTGTGTCGGCAGAGCCCTGCTGGATGCGACACCCTTCTCCATACACGAGTTGTGCCGATTGTGTAGATTTTACGCTCGCGGTTGGAACCCTGCCTCGGGAGATTCTAGGCTATCGGGATAGGGTAGAAGTAGTTCCAATTCCAGACGGAGAGTATTTCTACTTGTATCGTGACCTACCGCGTGATCCACGTTATCCACATGATACGCGAAAGTATGTGTATCCACTACCTAGAGGTGTCGTAGTCTATTCCAAGTCGAGCCAAGAAGTAGCGTGGCAAGGTTTTCGTAATTTGCTCGCAGATGACTTTGTGAAGTTTGCAGTAAGAGTTAAAAAGTCAGGAATGAACTGTGAAAAAGCGCGACTGGTTATTGGAAGCTGGAACCGTCCAGCGCCAGCCAGCGAGAAGTATTTGACGGCGAATGGTGTCGCGCAGGGCGTGTACAGCGTGCATGCGTGCTACACGATGGCGGCGTGGGCCAGACTTGCCGGTCCTGCCGGGGATAGCTATCCGTCTCACCACGTTAGTAGCCTGATTGTAGAAGTTTGAGGAGGCGCTTGTGCATAGGCTCCAAGCAATCATTGCTCTGCTAGCGATGGAGCTGGCAGATGCTCACAAGCTGCTAGGACTTCCTCCGGGCGCCTCGAAAGACGAGCTTCGAGCGCGCTACACGGAACTCATTCGCAAACTTCAGCGTTCCCCAAATCCCAATCCAGCGGCTCAGGGCAAGATCGAGCAGGCTTACTACCTTGCGATGGGCGAGATTCCACGAGGACTCGAATGAATGTCGTAGGCGTGGAAGAGAGAATTCAGCAGCCGCGAGCGCTGAACTTTGACCATACGCTTGCGCTGCTATCGAACCTGTTCGACCTTGCTCGGAAGGATCCGGGTAACATTGTCCTGGTGACTACGATCCTACAACTCTTGAATGAAGTCCTTATCAATACGCAGCACGAGTTGCACAGAAAAGGCCAGTGGCCGGAGCCTCTTTGTCCCAACTGTCTGAAGACTCTCCGAGTCTGGATTGAGGGGTATACGATCAAGTGGTCGTGTAGCACGATAGGTTGCGCGTGGGAAAACTTTGACGGCAAGAACGCGGTGATCCTGTGAATAGGGCAGGTACGCTCCATTCTGCGGTTTGGCTGCTGGGAGGAGGCTTGGAGGAAAGGCTTTCCAAGCTTCTCCAACTGTTTCCTCAGTTCGAGGAAGCCAAGATACGAGATGCTGCCGAAGCCGATCCTACTACCGAGAAGAAGTATCTGGGGTGGATCCTACGACTTCTCAAAAAGCAAGACATTATAATTCCAGAGGACTCTGAGAAGATTCACGACATTCTCATAACCTTTGACAAGCTAAAGAGTAGTCCGAGATTCACAAGTCCAAAAGACATCAATCAGTACCGTTCCTTTTCTGATCTAGCCCAAGTTATTCGAGAGTCAAAAGGTCAGGAGTCCAAAGAACATAAGAAGCAGATTGAGGAGAAGGAAGGACAGCAGAAGATATACGATGATGGAGCCTACGCCGTAGTTAAGACCACGACTCCAGCCGCAATCATGCGTATATGCGAGGACTACGACGCACAAGGATGGTGTGTTAGATACCCAGAGAGAGCAAAGGAGTACAGTGAGCAGGGACCGTTGTATATGATTTTCAAGGGTGGCGAGCCTTACGTCTTAGCTCATCCTGAAAGTGGGCAGTTGAAAGATGTAGATGGTAAAAGAATAAACCTGAGAGTGTCGAAAGAAATAGCTCCAATCTTGGATGAGATCGGGCTAGGAAAGGTAAAGGCGGAAGAATTTGAAAAGGCGTGGCTTTTCAGTCATCCAGAAGAGCTAGAGAAGCGGCTCAAGCCGCTGGGTAATCTTCAAGTTGCCGAAGGTCACAACGGAAAAGACATCAACTGGAAGGATGCCACAACCTACGCCAGAAACTATCGAGAGGGAGGATTCACAGATTGGAGACTTCCTACGGCAGAAGAGGCGAAGAGGATTTACGAGACGGGCTTGTACAAAGAGCCCGTATGGATTTGGACCTCCGAATCGCGCGGCTCGGAGGCGGCTTACGTCTACCTCTTCAATGGCAACTCCAACTTCGGCGCCCAGGGCTACTCCCACTTCTCCCGCGCTTTGCCGGTGCGCCTTCGCAAGTTCGGTGAAGATGGGCTAGAGGGTAAGAAGGAGAAAAGGGGAACCGCAATGCGAGAAGTAATTTTAAGGCTAGGGAAAGTCCAGCTCCGGGCACACGTTGCCGATTCCGATAGCGAAAAGCGTATTGGACTTTCAAAGCACTCTAGCTTGGAGCGTGACCAAGCCATGCTCTTTCCCTACCACGTTCCCGCGTCCGTTACCTTTCACATGTCCACGGTCCCGTTCCCGATTGACATGGTGTTCCTGCGTCACGCCGGTAGTGGCTACCAGGTAGCTCGCATCGTCCACAACGTCCAGCCAGGCGATCATGACCTCTACCATTGTGCGAGTGTGGGGGGAGTGCTGGAGACTGCGGGCGGATTCTGCCGGACAAGCCGTATTGGTGTCGGGGATCGCGTTACTGTTCACGAGGCGGCGGAGTACCAACCGCGCTGGACATCTCTGGAGCCGGACGAATACGTCGATCCCGAACTCTATCACTACCCCGGCATGGGTGGGGGGTATGCGAAAAGAGACCGGGACCAAACGCTGATCGTTCCGCACAAGCGGCGTCGCTTTCTAACGGTAGGCGACCTGGAAGAGATGGAGCGCATGGACCGTGCCCGTGGTCTAGGCCCGATCATGCCGAGCCTCAAAGCACGCCCCAAGATTCGCCGCTGGAACCAGGGTCGCCTGCCACCCTACGGCGTGGATGAAGCCGATCAAGTGCAGCTCCACCAACAGCCGCCGGGCGAGTTTCACCGCGTCTTTCGGCGCGAACGATGATCCATCTTCGGCGCGTGGTCTGTATCTTGAAGGGTCAGCAGGAACTTCCGCTGGATGATAAAGGACTGTCGAAAGTAGAATTCAGAAATCTTCAGTTAGTAGGCGCTGCCGTAGCACACGCGGCAAAAGAGTTTCTGAACCCGAAAGGTACACTTCATCCACGAGACCGAGCCCGTATCGTAGTCATCATCCCTTCAGGCAAACCTGTAGAATCCGCAGCGTGGACAGAGAGACAGCTTCCGTACATACGGCAGACTTTTTTGAAAGCTGCTTCTCCACTGGCAGAAGAAATCCTGTACCGTGCAGAACGTCCGCGAAGTACGACCGAGCAGACTGAACTGGATCTGGGGCTACGAAAGCGGAAACGTAGAATACCGAAGCCAGATGAAACCTTTCAGATGCGGGACGATGATCGAGAGGCAAGACGGTGGAGAGCCCGGTTAGTGCTTGATGCAGCGCTTGATACCTCCAGGGTCGAAGTAAGAGTCACGCCTGAATCGAGAGCCGTGCGAATCGAGATCAGCCTACGAGAGCGTGCATGAGCTTTCTTCAAAACGCCATTGCTCTGCTGGCAGGTCCGCTGGATTATCCACTGGATCAGCTCGACGAGACTGTCTGGGATCTTTCCGAGGATCCGCCTCGACTCCGTGAGGAGACCCGCCAGGCAATCGGTGATGGACTGTCCGACCTACTAGATGAGTCGGGGCTCAGTGAAGACGCTCTTGAAGGCGTGTTCCTTTCCGGCTCGATCACGTCAAAGAACTGGGCACCGGCGGCGGATCTCGACATCGGCGTTGTCCTGGACGTAGACGAAGGAAGGCGAGACGAGATCAAAAAAATCCTGCCTGACTTGAATGGCCGCTACCAAGTGGCCGAGCATCCTGTGAACTTTTTCATTGCGACCCGAGAAGAATGGCCGAAGCGGATTGGCGTTCTCGATAACGTCTACGACGTGATGAAAGAAGTTTGGTTCGACTACGACCCAGCCCCGCTCATTGAAGATCCTGAGCAGCTTGAGGAGGACGTCTACGCGCGTGCCGTGAGCTGGGCGCGAAAGCTCGATCTGGAACTGGGCGAGACCGAGCGCGATTTGCGCGACCTCGACTTTTTGCGTGCAGCATTGCGCAAAGTACCTCTTGACGTGCGCGCTGCGGTCATGCGACGGATCGACGGTAAGATACAGGAACTGGATGATGACGTAGAGACCGTGCTTGCGAGCTACGATACGTTCGACAGGGAACGTGCCGAAGTCTTTTCGACCTACTTGGACAAGTGTCCGGGCGAAGATTGTCCGGTAGGACCTGGTGAAAGTGCTAACCTGGCTCCGGCCAATATCGTGTCCAAGCTGCTGGAACGCTGGCAGTACGTGACGCTTCTCAAGCGTTTGTACTCTGAGTTCAAAGACGTAGAAATCACGGATGAAAATGTCGATGATCTGCGCGATACCATCGAAGAAGAGGACGAGGACTGATGCCCCGACGACGGATCAAGAAGAAGGAGCAGCCGACGGGTGTGCGAGACTGGGACCGGCTGGATCCCGGCGCTACGACGCGGGACTACAGTTGGTCTGCCGACCGTTACCGGGAAGAGGGTGTAGACTACCGCAGCGACACCACCCTTGGCGTGACACCTGTGAGTCCCTGGAATCCGCGAGGGAGAGGCGAACAAATGAACAAGCACCGAGGCCGTGAAATGCTTGCGGGCGATCCCGTGATCTTGCAAGCCCTTGTCGAAGATGGCTGGTCCTACCCCGAAGCAAGAATCCGCTACCAGCGTGCAACGGGTAGCGATCTTCCCAAGGGCCTCTACCGGAAGGTGGCAGAGAGTCAGGACAAGATCTACCTGGTGGAAGAGGCAGCCGCTTCTCGCTTTCGCTGCTCGGCGTGTGGTACTCTTTTTGGCATGCAAGCGACCGAGAGCGTGGATCTGTCTTGCCCCCACTGCAAAAGTGCGGAAGTGACGAGCTTGCTGCTTGATGAGCAGCCACTCCGAACGCAGTGGGAAGAGGGCCAGAACTACCAAGACCTCGGAGAAGAGTTCGATCCCCGCCCGATGTCTGCGTCTGTTGCGGCAGGGGACATGCTGCGCAGTATGGACGGTCGCACGCTGGTCAAGGTGATCGCAGCAACGGAAGACAGCGTTTGTAGTCTCGACCTGAGAACGCAAGAGACCCACCAGATTCCTTCCGAGGATTTGTGGGCCTGGGAACATGTCGGTACGCATATCGGCGCGGAGGATCTTCTCGATGAGTAACATTCCCATTGGCGCGACTGTCGAGTTGCGCGACGACATCGGTACCTACGAAGGACGCACGGGTGATGTCGCATACGTGACCTCTATCTCGACGGGCGAGCGGCTTATGGTCAAGGCCGCAGAAGTAAGACTTGCGCAGCCCAAGAAGAAAGAGGAAGACGCCCAGAGTCGCGCTGTGGCGTTGTGGATGCTGGGAAGATCGCTCGAAGATATTCACGAGGATCTTTCTACGATCTACCGCCCCTTCGCTGTCAAAGCCGCCATGGAAGGCATGCGGGAGCACGTTGCCAGCCTCTCTACCGCGCGCGATTTCGAGGTAGGCGATCTCGTGAGATCCGAGGCCGCAGGCAAGCGTGTCGTCGGAGAAGTGATCGCACCAGGTCCCGATTCTACAGTCTGGGTCGAGTGGGAGATCGGGACGCAGGGGAGGATCAAGACAGCGTCCCTGGATCCCAAGTTCACGCTGCTGACGCGAGCCCTGGCCCGTATCGAACGGGTAGCCGCGATTTTGTGTCAGGCGCAGCCGGTGGAAGAGGAGGAAGAGGATAAGTACCTCAGTCTCAAGAAGAAGACGCCCGAGATCGACATTCAGCGGGAGTTCACTGAGCTGGAGCAGATCAACAAGAAGCTCGCCAAGCTTACCGACAATGCGCTCAAGGTCAAGGCTTCCATGGAAGGGCTCGCGGCCGAGAGCAAGGAACTCGTGAAGAAGGCGCAGGAAGCGATGCACAAGTCGCAGACCTGGCGGAAGCACGAGGAGATCCAGCGGGAGCTGCAAGAGCTGGGCGCCAAGTTGGATGCTGCGCTGAGCGATCTCCTTCCTCTGGCCGAATCCGCGAGCAACTTTTCCGAGGCAGGTGGAACGCATCTGGCGGCGCACAGTACCAAGATTTTCCGTACTTCTCAGCTTGCGGAGAAGCTGAACTTCAAGTACGAACAGTGGATCATTGCAATGAAGAAAGGGAAACGGGTCGATGTCTCCGACGAAGACGTGATCCGGCTGGAGACGCTGGCGGCCGTGCTCGACGAACTCAAGGACATCTACGGCGAGCAAAGCCGTGAGTACGCCAAGATTGAGGCAGCGGTGGACCGTGTTCGGGAGAAGATTGTCAGCCCCGTGCGCCGCATCCTGTACCGGCTGCTGGCGATCTTTCCCTGGTCGCCCGGACTCGCGAAGGAAGTCAAGCAGACCCAGCGACGTGAGCAGGAGCAGGGAGTGCCCGAGGAAGCTCCCGCGCCGTCGTTGGAGATGCAGCGACCTGCAATGCGCCGACTGGCACAGGCTAGTAATCCCATCAGCCGCTTGATCGAGGAGATCGGCAACGTTGTGGGCAAGCTCAAGCGACTCTTCAGGGATCCCATGTCGGATCTAGCCGAAGCCGTGGGGCGCCTTGAAGGGCTTGATCCCACCGTGAACGCCGTCCAGAAGAAGATGGCGGAACTCATCAAGCTGTTCGAGACGCCAGCGGTGGAGGTCTAATGAGAGTTCGTGCAAAATACTTCGAGCCAGAGTCGAAAGAAGCGAGGCAGGTCGAAGTTGAAATCATTCGTCCGCCCTCGAACATTCCCGAGCACTTTGCTCCTGTATGGTTCAAGATCGGGGACACGACGTTCGAGATGGATCTTGGGAAAGTGAAAGCTGCGCTGCGATTGATTGACGAGGAGGCCAGCCATGTTGCCGTCAGCCACTGAAAGCACGAAGGAAGCTCAGCACCAGCCTGGCGGTTGGCGGGAACAGAGCGTTAGTCCAGGTACGACTTGCGAGCAATGCGGTTACAAGGCACCTGGTCCGGGTAAGCAACCAGGCTGGGTCTACAATCCGACCATGGGCGCCGAGTTGTGCGGGTGGGAGTGCGTCAAAGAGTTCATGAAGCCTGAAAAGAAGTCCGTAGATGTCGGAGCTTCTCTGCACAAAAAGGCGCAGGGAGAGCCGAGTCCCGAGCAGTACGGCCAGCTTCTCTACTACGACTCGACCTACAAGATTTTCACCCTGGTCGATACCCGGGCGGAGGAAGGCGAGCGTATGACCACGCTCGGTCCTATCGGCGAGACCGCTCTCAGCCTCCAGCACGAGTACGGCCTGACGCACACTCAGGCAGATGAAGCCGTGGGAAGGGCGTTCCACAATCTCAACTCGCCGATCAATCTGGACTGGGTCCGGCGCACGGCGCAGGCTCAGGCAGAAGATACGGAAGCAGTCGAGGCGCTGTCGGAAATCTCGCTTGTGCTTGGAGACGAGGCGCCGGAGAAGGACGAGGACCTGATCGTTGCCGCTGCGAAAGTTGCGGAAGAGGCGCAGAAGATCGCCAGCCTAGTCGAGAACGGACTGACCGGATTCCGCTGGTCGCTATCCGCCGCGTCTGATTCCGAGCGAAAAGACGTTGGGCGGCAGATCAAAGGCTTCCACCGGATCCTTGCAGCCACCCGTGAGATCCTGGCGCAAGGCTTCGAGCTCTGACCTCCTATGCAGGCCCTGCAAGAAGTCGCAGCCCTTCTTGATGGGCGTCCCTCTTTGGATCGGACGCTTGCGTGGAGCACAGGTTTTGCGCGGGATGCGCTGCTCTACCGAGGTGCTGCGGGTACAGGCGACTTTGGGGCTACCCTGCGTGACGCAGTCAGGATGTTGGACGACCTGGGCGTGTCCTACGTACTGATCGGAGCGACCGCGCTAGGAATTCACGGCTACGTGCGTGCGACCGAAAACCTCGATTTTATGATCTTCGCGCACTCCTTGCCGAAAGTAATAGATGCCGCAAGCCGTTACAGATTTCGGGAAGTCGAGATTCGTGAAGCAGGGGGTACGTTCCGTCCGAATCGGATTACACTCAAGCATGGGGAAAGTGGCGTCAAGATCCAGTTTGTGACGCACAAACCCGAGGCGTTAGAGATCGCACTGAACGAAGGCGAAACTATTCCAGCGACTTCACACGGCGTCCAGGTAGTAGGCCCTTCGCTAGCTTTTGCCATTCTTACAAAGATGCTGAGAGGGGAGCCGCAGGATGACGTTGATGTATGGAAAACGATTCTCAGAAATCCGAAAGTCATGGAAGAAGGGCCTGAGCAAAAGCATATCTTGCATGTAATCAGTCTACACCCAGATGGATCTGCGCTGACTGAAAAGTTTCTCCAGCTCCTCCAAGAAGCTTGCAAGAAGCTAGAGACTGAACCTGACAAGTACGGCGACACGTAAAAGTGCAACTGATCTATCACGATCACGCGCTGAACTACTCCCGTTCCCGGATTCACATTCAGCGCAGGGACGGGCTACCTGTATCGGATACGCCGGTACGCACCCTCCCGAAAAAGATCCAGCGGCTTCTCAGGATGCGGCGGTACCGTCCCGCGATCTTGCTCTCGATCCTTGACGGAGCCATACCGCAGTTCGGGCCGAGTGCGCTCTACAACACGAAAGATCGCACGTATCCCGGCTGCCGTGATAGACTCTTCAAGATCGCGCTGGTATGGAACAAGATGCTCCGACCCGTGTTCGTGCCGAGGCCAAAGCCGGTACCGCTTCCAGAAGCTTTTGGCGGGCAAGGGGCCGTTACACGATTTCTTGACGCTGACCTTACGCTGTACTTTGAGAAGAAGTCCGATAGGTGCATGCTGAGGATGAACCGTGACGGACAACAGCTTGAGACCTGGATCACTCCTTCCGCCCGATTTGCTATCCAGTGGATTGCAGTATTCCTCCTCGCCCACAGCAAGCGGCTTGACGACTGCTGTGTCCAGAGCGCTAGGAGCGCTCAAGGAAGCACTCGAAAAGACGCAACGAATGCGGAGGGAGAAGCCACCCGGAGCCCCGCCGGCTGAAGTGCTGGACCGGATGGAAAGTGAAATCGTGCAGGCTATTCGACTGATGCAGCCCAATTTGAATGAGATTGAGACTTCGCTCGGTAAACTGAAGACAGCGATTGAAGCTCTCCGGTGAATCTAATGAATAGTCTGCTAAAAGTGGCAAGTACACTGAGAAGCTCTGCTGACTTGAAGACTTCCGAACTCCCAGCGAATGTGAGAGATGAAGCATTAGCGACTTTGGATGTAAGTGAAGAAGATATAATCGTGTGGCGGCGCGATCAGGTAGACCCGTTCGTGGCTGGAGATATGGTGAGAGATTTTTTTCAAGCGGAGCCTCTGAAAAGACTAGAAGGTCTTCTGAAAAGTGTGAGAAAAGTAGGCTTCCGGCGCCCTGTTGTTATCGGACCTCACGGGATTGAAGGCAATCATCGCCTACAAGTGGGGTACCTGCTGAGAATACCTGTACCTGCCTGGATCGCTTACTTTCCGGATGCTGAGGAGTCTAAGGATTGGGCTATTTTTAGGTAGTGTGGGATGTGGGGCGGTTAAATACAATGGCGAACGACGGTAAAAAATACCGCGATCAAGCGTCAGGTGACTTCATGTCGCGTCTCTTCAATGAGACGTCGGCACGAGGCGGATTCTCCTCCGAGCCTAGAGCAACAGGTGCGGTCTACACCCGGCGCGGGTTCCACCGAACCGCGCAGCAGTCCGACCCGTTCGGAGGATTTGGGAGTTCTGCGTCTGCGACGAATGCAGGCTTTACGTCGGGCACGGTCGCGGGGGGAAGGTCTACGGCGCAGATCAGTACGCCGATCTATTACGATCCACGCTACTCGACGCCAGACAAGTTCTACTACCCCCGTAGTGAAGTGCAGGCCAATGCAATTTGGCGGCACATGTACCGCAGCGATCCTGCGGTGGGGGCGGCCTTGGACGTCTGGAGCGAGCTTCCGTTCTCGGAATTTGATCTTCTCGGGCTCGAAGATGATCCGCGAGTCAAAGAGATTTATGAGAGTATGATGTCGGATCTCAATCTTTTAAGCTGGCTTCCGGAATTGGCAAGAGAGTATCTGATTACTGGAAAAGTTGTGCCTCATCTTATCTATGACACTCGTAAGAATTATTGGTCTAACCTGCTGGTTTACAATCCTGACTACCTTGCAGTAACTCCTGTACCAGTACCCGGTTTCGAGCCTGTTATTGACTTGAAGCCGACTCCAGAATTGCGAGCATTGGCGACCAGTCAAGATCCGAGGCTTGTGAGGGCGAGGGCAAAATTGCCGCCCAAGATCATTCATTACGCGATTGCAGGAATTCCAATACCTCTGGATCCTTTGAATGCCACATATATTGCTCGAAAGATTTCACCGTATACCCATCTGGGCACGAGCATGTTGTCAAGGCTATACCAGATTCAGATGGTCAGCGATTTCCTAATCAATGCCTATCTGGCAGTCGCGCAGCGTAATGCCGCCCCTCTTAGAATCTTCAAACTCGGAGACCCCGCTACGGGATTTTTACCGTCTAAGTCCGACGAAGAGTCGTTTCTTAACATGTTGGCGATTGCCGAGACGGATCCATTCGCGGCAATCGTTTATAATTACGGATTGAGTGTGGAGCTTGTTGGTGTAAGTGATCGCCTTTTGTGTCATCCGGCTGGAACGCTTATCACGCTGGAGGACGGAACACAGTGCCCTATAGAATTTGTGGAGCCTGATACGATTCTACAAGGAGGCTCTGGTACGCCGGTAAAGGCGTTGAATGTGAAACCCTTAAAATACAAGGGTACTATGGTAACACTGTGCGTACAAGGTTTGCCGGAGCCTGTTTGCGTGACCGCTGAACACAGGCTGCTCGTCATTAAAAGGCCGCCCTGCTATAAAAATGGGGAGCCTTGTAAGAAGGCAAAGCCTAGAAAGCATAATGGCTATTGCGGTAAATTTTTTTCAAAATTTCGATATTCTTCGTGTGCGGTACCGACTGAGGCGCCCGCGTCTGAAATCCGCGCGGGCGACCTGCTCGTCGCGCCGAGACATATAAAAGGGAAAAAGACTAGACCTGTATCGCCCGATGTAGCTCGTCTGATCGGATACTATCTTGCAGATGGATGTGCGGTATCCGTCAATAGGAACCGTGATGCTGGGATTTCTATTGCCCTGGATAAGAGCGACACGACAATCATAAAAGACATTATGGACATTATGCGGAAAGAGTTTGGAGTAAAGCCCGCAGTTTACAAAGCCTATGGTAACGGAGTTCACGTCCGGGGCTGCTACCCGAAAGAGCCCGCTCGTAAGATGACAGAGCTTTTGATTAAATACGCCGATAAATACTCACAAGAGAAGTGGCTGCATAGAAGTATTTTTTGCTGGGAGGAAGACCTCCAGCTTGAACTTTTGAAAGGCTATTTTCTTGGAGATGGCTGGACGCGCAAATACGTAATGAAGTGGGAAAGTCTTTCTCTTATGGCCTCTACTACTTCGCCTTGGCTAGCTTCACAGTTGGTAAGACTGCTACAGATTACGGGGTTCGCTCCTAGCTTAGGCATCCGGGAAGAGGCGTACCATCGTAGAAATAATCATGTAAACGCTCCTAAGCGTCACACAATTACGCTTACGCAGGCGAGCGCTAGAAAACTTTACGGACTCTTGAATGGTAAAAAGTATACAGGGACTTTTAAGAGAAGTGCTGGGAATCAAGTTGTAGGGGACTGGGTACAGTATTCTGTCAAGGATGTGTCTTCCAGACCTTACAAAGGGAATGTCTATAATCTTGAAACGGACGGCAATCACCTGTATTTGGCGAATTTTATCTCATCCCACAACTCAGCCAGTCGCGAATGGGACTTCATCGAGCGCGTTAAATTCTTAGGTCTCGGCATTTCAAAATCTTTCCTCCTCGGTGAGGCCAGCTACGCCAGTGCTGTCGCAGGTCTACAGACTATGGTTGAGCGCCTCCAAACCTTCCGCCGTATGTTCGAGCGGCGCTGGATCAATCCCAAAATCTTCGTCGCAATAGCGAAAATGAACGAGTTCTACCGGCGAACACCGGCGGAACTCAGTCATCGCGTTCGCATTCAGAAGAAGGAAAGCCAGCTCATCGTTCCCCGCATTTGGTGGCGCAAGCGCTTGGAGCCGACGCAGGACAATGCGCTGCTCTCTACCTGGCGGGACCTCATGGAACGTGGAATCATTTCGGAACGCACGATGGCAACCGGAGCAGGACTCGATCTGGACGCAGAACGCCGCCAGATCGTCGAGGAGAAGGAGTACAAGAAAGAGATCATGGACAAGCACCCCGACCTCTTCGCGGAAGGCGAGGAAGGGCCGAAGGGCTTGCCGGGGGCTCCGCCAATGCCTACGGCCAGTCGTAAGACTTCCAAGAAGTCGAGCGGCAACGGTCACGATCCCTACCGCTTTCCAGTTGCGTCCGATCACATCTCTTCAAGGATCTGGGATAAAGAAGGCAAGTTCTGCGGCGTTCACTACGAAGACGTGGAACCTCTTGTGGAACTCCTGCGTGAGGGAGATACCTCTCATCCTGAGTGGAAGAAATTCGGGAAGAAGGCGCAGCTCAAAAGCGCTCCAGAGGGCGGCGAGATTCTGTCGATGCAGTGGGACGACATTGACGCCGAGCTGGTCAGCCTTGGGCGAACCGACGAGGAAATTGCTACGATTCGGAAAGTGCTGACACTTGAAGGTGTGCTCACGGACGCCGATGCTACGGAAGAGGCGGCGGCTCTTGCAGATGCCGAGGCACAGCTTGAGAAGTCGCTGCATGGAACCGAGGAAGGCTCGATAGGGTCGAAGGACTTGCTGGGTGGTCGCGAGGAGTAAGACTTGCAATCTATTCAGCGTGCCCTAAGTCTTTTGGCGTCTAAGACTTTGGTGCACGGTACTTGTACGTTTCATGAGGAAAGCATTCGCGCGTTTGGCCTTTTGCCCGGCGTAGGGCCGAACGCAAGCGGCGCCTACGAGGAGTACGAGGAGGCAGGAATAGAACTGCCGGAACTTGTTTTTGCGGCCGAGAAGAGAGATGTCGATAGATCCCTGACAGCGATGGTCTCGTGCATTGCGAATGGTCTAGGGACTGATCTGCATGCCGTGACCGATTCTCAGATTCGAGCTTACGGGTTGTTGGCGGTTATGTCGGGGGAGGGCGGAGAAGCTGATGTGCCAGGCTGGCAGTATGCGGAAGAGGGGACAGAACGCTATGAACATCAGCGGGAAGAGTACCCCCAGGCAGAGCCTGGAGATTACTTCTCTGAAGGTGTAGAACATCCTACCTACCTGTTGAAGGGATCTGCTCTCGTACGCTATCTTCGTAGGTACGGGGCATGGCCTCGTACCTGGGGGCCTTCCGAGGAAGAGAACTTGCGGGAACACCTGACTCGTATGGTTGTGCAGCAGCACCCTGAACGGGCTAAGACGGAGATAGTACAAAAGGTTAAAAATCTTTCAGGGAGAGAGCTGCGCGATTACTACTACACGTACCGCAAAATGGAAGAAGGCGCGGAAGCCTGAAATGGGGGACGGGATGACTGAGCCAAAGACGGGACTTGACGCGCTGGCGAGTTTCGAGCTGCCGGAGATCGAAACCGTTGTCGATCCGCACGAGGATACGTTCCAGTCCGCGGTGCGAATTGGATTCGTAGGAATCGGCCAGGCAGGCGGCCGTCTAGCGGAGACCGCTTGGCGACTTGGCTGGCGACGTGTCTGCGCGATCAATACCGCGCCCGGCGACCTCGAACAGCTCAAGGCTCTTCCCGCAGAGCGCAAGCTGCTTGCGGGAGACACCGGAGGCGCAGGAAAGAATCCCGATGTTGGCCTCGACTTGATCCATGAAGCGCGCGACGCGATCTTCGACCTGCTGCATACCAGCCTCGGCGCAAACGTGGAGGTCGTACTCTGCGCGAGCGGTTCTGGTGGCGGCAGTGGCTCTGGCGCGATGATTGAAAAGGAAGGCCGGCAGAACATCTTCGACACGGTCAAGCGCTACACCGAGACCTTGGAGCGGCCTGATCCGGCTTATCCGAGAATCGGCGCAATCGTGACGATTCCACAGACGACGGAGCAGCCCGGCGTTTGCCGCAACGCGCACAGGGTTCTGACGACACTCTTCGATAAGGTCGATCGCGGCGAGCTGACGCCGCTCATTGTCGTGGACAACAACCGGATACCGAAGATTTGGCCGAACCTTTCTTTGACGATGAAGTGGGAGAAGCCGAATCTGGCCGTGCTGTCGATGCTGCAAGCGTTCACGGTTTTGGCAGCTACGCCTGCGGACATGGCGTTCGATCGCCGTGACCTGGGTACTGTGCTTGGTAGCGGTACGGTCATGTTTGGCGCCATGGACGTGAAGGATCCTTCCGCGACCAAGTTGTCGGAAGCGATCCGAAAAAACATGGAGCGTGGCATGCTGGCTGAGGGCTTCGATCTCTCGAAGGCCAAGCTGGGCGCTGCTCTGGCAGTGGGCTCCGCAGATGTTCTTTCCAAGGTGAAAGCCCAGGATGTTGAGTACGGTATCGCGGCATTGGCTGAAATGATGGGCCGCAAAGGTGTAACAATTCACAGGGGTGTCTACACTGGGGCCGCGTTCAGTGCTGCATTACGTGTCTATGCCCTTATTGGCGGGCTGCCTACGCCTGTAGGCAGACTTAATGAGTTAGCGGAAAAGGGAGGCTGAACTGCTATGGTTGTTATCGCAGCAGTGCCCCCTAGAGAACTTGCCGAGCGCGGGCAGTGATGGCGCGCACTGTTGGCAAGCTGCCGTTCGCACCCCCTCCTACTCGTAGAGCCCAGATCCATGCGCTTCGCATGGAGGAGGCGCGACGTGGGGCTGCGCATGCGTTTTCACGTTCCCGCTCCCGCATGCTGTTGGAACCCTTCTCGCGGAAAGACCTTGCAGCCAAAACGGTAACGGGTGCCCAAGTTCTCTTCGTCAATCGAGACCGATCCTCGTGGGATGGCGGCGACTTTGTCGAGATGGACGGGTTCCGCACCGCGCTCGACAAAATAGGAATCCAAGCGCCGTGTGCTTCCGAGGTTAGTAGCGCGGCGACGTTTCCGATCTACCATCTCTACAATGCAGCATGGCCCTGGACGCTGAGCGCGGCGGTAGAAATCTGGCGGAGAGATCGCCCTTATCTCGTCACCCCAATCTACTTCCCCCGCTTCATCCATCGAATCCCAGAGCCTTCCAAAGTCAGGGCGGTACTGGAAAGAGCCACCGCGCTTCTCGTCTACTCCGCCCGAGAGCGGCAAGTTCTGACGGCGGAGTACCCGGGGCTGGACGGCGCAGTGCAGTTCCGAATCCTCACGAAAGGCGTCGATTCCAGCTTCCAGGGCGACTTGGACGCTGACAGGCCCGTCGAGGTACTGATCGCGGGCAGCATCAGTCCCCGGAAGAATCAGGAGCTGGTGCTGCAAGCCTGCGAACGTCATGGCATCGTTCCTACTCTAGCGGGTCCAGTGCTGGATGCCGCCTACTGGTCGCAGTGCCGAAAGTACCGCTTCAACTACGCCGGCAACCTGAGCCGGGCGAAGCTGGCGGACCTGTACAGGCAGAGCCGGATTCTGGTGCTGGCGTCTACGTTCGACCCGATGCCTAACGTAGCCCTGGAAGCCGCGCTGGCGGGCTGTAAGATTGTGCTGACGAGTCAGACCTACTTCGAGGAATTTCCAGGTGCATTCCTCTGCGAGCCCAGTTCGATCTCCTCGATCGCAGACGCGATCTCGAATGCGGTCGAAGCGCCACTGACTGACGAGTCGCAGAAGTACGTGCAAGATAACTTTGATTGGGCGCGAGCCGCAGAAGCCCTCTCAAAAATGTACGACGAGCTGGCGCACAAGACATGGTTTACTCCGCCGCAGTCACTCTAGTCTTCCCGACTTACAATCAGGCGGCGCTCCTGCGCGTGGCGCTGGAAACGCTCGACCAGACGACGTATCGCGACTTTGTCGCTGTCATCGTGGATGATGGCTCGACCGAGCCTATCTACGATCTGGTCGAGGCCGTTCGCAAGAAGGTCAGTTATCCGATCGAGTACGAGCGCTTTGCTAGAACGGGAATGTCCGCGGTTCTAGTCAATCGTGTGTTCGCAATGGCGACGACGCCCTACGTCGCGCACATGAACACGGATCTGGAGTTTCGAGACCCTGAGTGGCTAGGCGCAACCCTAGCTTGCTTCAGTCGTTTTGAGCGCGCCGGTATAATAGGGGTGAAGCATCTGTTTCCCGATACGGGCAAGTTGGGCCATGTGGGTACGGAGTACCGGGCAGATGGAAGCTGGCACCATATCGCCGAGTTCGAGGATGACCGGCCGGAGTATCAGGTGAGCGCTTATGTGGAGGGCGTGACTGGGTGTGGGTTATTCATGCCTCGTAGTCTGTGGGAGGAGATTGGCGGCTTCCAACTATTTTTTCCGCATTCTTGGGAAGACTGTGAGGCGTGTCTGCAAGTTCAAGAGCGGGGCTGGCGAGTGGTCTGTCAGCGAGAACATCCTATTTGGCACTGGCGTAGTCGTAGTTATGGGAAGCCTACGCACAGTTTTTACTATGAGAATTCGATGTGGATCAAGCTGCGGCACGGGGAGTTGATAGAAAAGTTGGTAGCTGCACGAGAGGCAGGAAAGAGATGAAAAAATTAGGCAGACCTGCGGGGAGCGGGGGAGACCCTTTTAGTAGATTTTTGGCTAAGGTAGAACCTGATAATTCTTCTTGGTGCCTTATATGGCAGTCGAGTCATAGACACTTTTTTTCTGGCGGCAAGCCTCGTCAAGAGTCTGCGTCTCACTGGATCTACAAGCGGATGATTGGTCCTTTGCCCTGGAGTGCCCGGTTGCTACCTATCTGCGGTAATATGCGCTGTGTTGGGCCACTTCATTTGGAACCTTATGCTTCTCGCTATGAAGTGAAGGCGTTGGAGAGATTTAACAGGTGCGTTACCGTAACTGCGAGCGGCTGCTTTGAGTGGAAGACCGGGAAGGATTTAGACGGTTATGGCGTATTCTACTATAAAGGGACTTCTGTAAGAGCCCACCGCTGGGCGTACGAACATATTGCTCTTACGCCTATTCCGCCCGAGTTGCACCTGGACCATCTGTGTAAAAACACCTCTTGTGTGAATCCTGCGCATTTAGAGCCTGTCACTCCTCAAGAGAATTTAAGGCGTGGTAATCATCCAAGCCAGGTATCCAGTCGTCTGAATGTCTGCGTAAAAGGATTGCACAGGTTAGATGGAGACAATCTACTACTCAATAGAGGCAAGTTTCGTACTAGCCGGATATGTAAAGCGTGCCGAAACCTGAGAATACGGAATAGGATAAAAAATGATGCTGCGTTTGCGGAGAGGGTGAAGGCGTACGGAAGACGCTATCGTGCTAAGAAGGCCGGTCAGAATGCAAGTTAATCTCTGTTCCGAGCCCGGCAACTGGATTCTGCCGAAGTGCGCCCGCGTTATCCGGGACGCAGCGCCAGACGAAGTGCGCTGGAACGAGAACTACTGGCTGGACGCAGAGATCAGATTTTCGATTAACTACGGCTATTTTGATAGGATCCCAGGGCGCGCAAAAAAGTCCGGGGCTTTCTTCTGTCACTACTCCGCGAAAGTCCTCGGCCCGATCTTCATTGACGTAGCCAAGCGGGTTGACTTCTGCGTGGCGATGTCCGAGTACACCAAGCAAGATCTTCTTCGTTTCGGGATTCCAGAAGAGAAGATCACCGTAATCGAGCTTGGAGTTGACCCAATCTACAAGCCTCGCCTCGTGCTTGGAGTCGTAGGCCGCACCTATGATATGCCCACAAACAACCTCGATACGCGCAAGGGACGCGACCTTCTTCATCGCTTTGCGTTCGACCCCTGGGTGCGAGAGCATGTGGTCTTGCGGATCATGGGGGAAGGCTGGGGGCTTTCGGCCGAACCGTTCCAGATCGAGAAACTGCCTGCGTTCTACGCCGGGCTCGACTACCTGCTTTGCACGTCCGACATCGAGGGTGGTCCCGTACCGCTGCTCGAAGCGCTTGCATGCGGAGTGCAGACGATCATTCCGCCGATTGGCTACGCCGTGAGCTATCCCGCGATTCATTACAATCGTGGATCGTTGACCAGTTTGGTAGAGGTCGTGCAGTCATTGTACCTCGACAGATTGCGCGACAGTGATGAAGAGGGGCGATTGGTCAAACATCTGACATGGGAACGATTTGCGCAGGAGCATTGGAATCTTTTTCGGAGAGTGGGTGCATCTTGAAACGGCTCCAGAAAGTTACCCGGCAGCTTAGACGAGCAGCGATGGCGGAAGTATCACGTTGGAAGAATGTCCGGGTTTACGTGAATGCGGAGTTTGATGAACCTCACCATTTACCGCACTTTCACGCAGAGCTTACAGACGGAACCAGCGCAGTGTACGAGATTCCCTCGGCGTTCAGGCTGACAGAAGATGCTATCAAGGCGGAGAAGGAAGTGCAGTTATGGGCGAGAGAGCATGCGAGTGAGCTACTTGCAAATTGGGAACTTCTCTCGGTAGGACAGCATCCAAACAGGATTGCTCCGTACGAGAAGCGTTCGCGTAAGAAAGCTGCTGCACCAAGATTCTATCAAATTCTGGATTACCGCATTGTACGACATGGAGTGATCCAGATGATGTTCGACGACGGGACAGAGAAGACGATTGATTTCCGGCCAATAATGATTGGCTCTGTCTACGGGCAGTTGAGAGATCCGCAGTATTTTGAGCGGGTGAAGCTGACGCACGGACATCTGGAATGGCCGAATGGCGCAGGGGTTGGAAATCGGACATTGCATGACTGGAGTCCTGAGATGGAGGCGAATATAATTCGACGGTTTACAGAAGGTGCAGAAGTCAACTCGCAGCAAGACAAACGGATGGCGTAACCGTGGAACTTGTATTTTTGCTGTCGGCTTACGGCGCAGCGCATCTCTTTACGGAGCAGTACCTTCCGTTCCTGACGGCCAAGACGACCGATCAGCCGCCGCCGTTGGTGCGGCTGCTAGGCCAGCTTCCGATCATCTGGGAGCGGAAGCCCTGGTCGTGCAAGCTGTGCCTGAGCTTTTGGATTGCCGCCGCGCTTCGGCTGGCGTGGATGCCTTGGAGCTGGACGCTGCAACCGTTAGTTGAGCCAATCGCATTCGGGTTCGGCGCGGTCGCAACTGCTTACGTGATTGAGGAGTGGCTGCGCTACTTGCGGCTGGAGATTTGAGGTATGGGCAGCTTTGAGCCCACCACGAAGAGAAGTTTTCTGGAGAGTATCGAGAAGGGCTGGCGTATAGAGGACCGGCAGGAATCGTGTACTGAGATTTTAGAAGCCTGCTATGTATGATCTGAGACAGATAATCTTGAAGAGGATTTTTACAGAAATCTGCGAGAGCATGTAAGGTCTCCTGGGATGCTGATGGGGGACTACTACTGGGTACTGGAAGTAGTGAAGTGGGTACAAGCGCTTCCTCTGTTTTTTGCGTGGCCCTGGACAGGCGGCTTGTCCTGTGAGATTTTTTTTGGAGCAGTAGAGCAGGGAGTGGATTGGAAAGTCGGATGATGGATCCTGTCTGGGTAGCGTTCTATCTAGCCGCCGAAGAGCAGGCGGTAGTCCGGGCGGTCGAGCGTCGCCGTCGGAATCGTAGAATCCAGATCGCAGCAGGTATCACTGCCGGATTCTTACTTGTGCTGGCGGCCTTCCTAGTCGGCCGAATTTATTAACATTTTGGCAGGGCCGGAAAAATAGTGCGGGGGCCTCTTGACAGGTGGGTGCAGTCTTATTAGATTACTAAGTGAAAGGAGAATCTATTATGGCGAAGAAGAGCGCTACCAAGAAGGACGCCCCGGATGCTCCGGCTGCGGCCTACGTTGCCTTCTCCAAGGCTGAGTTCGAGGCGGCCTTCTCCAAGCTCGTGCTCGCGCCCAAGCAGGGTGACGAGCTGGTCTACGAGCGGCAGATCCTGACCGCCAAGGTCAAGGTCTACTCCTCGCTCGACGCTCGTACCGGCATTAGCCGCGACTGCGGCGAGGACGCCATCCGCATCGTGGTGGTGGACGCCCGCCACGATGTCCCCCTCCGCGAGAAGCAGCCCCGTGTCTACCGGACGGCTGCGGCCGGCCTCGACGAGGCGCAGGCCAAGGCGGCGCTGTTCGACCGCTTGCGCGACAAGTGCAACATCCTGCGCGAGTGGATCCGGGACGAGGTCGGTACCTGCTCGACCTGTGGCGCCTCGATCTACGTCAAGGCGTACAAGGACAAGGCGACCGGCGCGGAGCGCACCTTCCGCGCCTGCGCCGCGTGGAAGGCCACGGGCTGCAAGGGCCGCGCAACCGAGAAGGCGCCCTCCACCGACCCCAAGGCGATCGAGGCGGCCGGCAAGGGCGGCCTCCGGATCGAGAAGGTGCGCGAGGAGGAGGTCAACGCGCCGGCCTCGGTCGAGGCTAAGCCGGTGGAAGAGGCTCCGGTCATTCTGACGGACGAGGAGCTGGTGGCCCGGTACAGCAAGCCTGGGTACACTCCGAGCCTCTATCAGGCGCGGGTATTCGCAGCGGTCGAGCATGGACACGGCAATGTCGTCATTCGTGCCACCGCCGGCAGTGGCAAGACCTCCACCGTGGTGCGCGCTCTCCCGCTGGCGAAGGGACGGGTGGCATTCTGCGCCTTTAACAAGTCGATTGCCAATGAGATCAAGAAGCGGCTCCCGGATTCGGCGGCCCACATCTCGACGTTGAATAGTCTGGGGTGGGGCGCGGTCAACAAGGCGTTGGGTGGGAAGCGGGTCGAGTACACCGCGAACGGACGTATTCGTGACTTCATCAAGCAGATCCTTGTGAGCGAGCGGGGTCTTGACCTGCGCTTGGAAGCGATCAAGGAGCTGTCCCGTTCTGTGGAGCGTCTGGTATCTCTGGCAAAGGCGACCTTGACGGACCTCCGTGAGCGGGATGCAGCGATTTCTTTGATCGATCGCTACGGACTGGACGTGAATGGCGATGCAGACGCGGCAATCGTAATCGCGGCCGATGTGCTCAACCGCTGCAAGGACTTTGAGACGGCGACGAAGCTGGATTTTGACGACCAGATATGGCTGCCGGTGACACTGGAGCTGGCCGTGGCGCAGTATGACACGATCTTTGTGGACGAATGCCAAGACCTCAACTTGGCGCAGATCCGCCTCTTGCAGCGCAGTCTGACTCCGAATGGGCGCATCATTGCGGTGGGCGACGCGAATCAAGCATGCTACTCGTTCCGCGGAGCGGATGCGGAAGCGGTGGACCGGCTCATCAACGAGCTGAAGGCAGAGGTACTGCCGCTTAGCATTTCGTATCGGTGCCCGCAAGCTGTGGTTCGCCTGGCCCGGCAGTTTGTACCGGAGATCGAGGCCAGCGCGGCGGCTCCCGAAGGGGAGGTGCGGATTGAGCCGAAAGTTGAGGCGGCCCTGAACCTGCTGGCAGCAGGGGACATGGTTCTCTGCCGGTGCAATGCCCCCCTGGTCTCGGTCGCGTTCGGCCTCATTCGTCAGGGTAAGAAGGCGACGATTATGGGGAGGGATATTGGCGCTGGCCTGATCGCCCTGATTCGCAAGCTGGGCGGCACCTCTATCGTGGACTTCTTGACGCGGCTGAACGAGTATCACACGCGCGAGGCGGCCAAGCTGGAAGCGCTGGATCGCCCGACCGACGCTCTGGACGACAAGGTGGACACCCTGATCGCGTTGTCGGATGGTGCGATGACACTAGCCGATCTCGAAGACAAGATCGGGCAGGTGTTTTCGGACGATGCCGTGGGCGTGATTTGTAGCAGTATCCACCGCGGGAAGGGGCTTGAGGCTGATAGCGTGTACATCCTGGAGCCCAGTCTGTTGCCTCACCCCAAGGCTAAGAAAGAGTGGGAACGCAAGCAGGAGAAGAACCTGATCTTTATCGCAGTGACGCGAGCCAAGAAGCGCTTGACCATTCTGGGAAATTCTCGTTTCTGTGCCTTAGAGGCAGTGGTTTGACAAGAGAAGTAATAGACGGCGGCATTGGACGCTACGAGGTTCACGGCTACTGCGGCAACGATATTCAACTCGAACCCGCTTCGCCGTGCTGCGGCGAGGGAGTGACGGAGGAGAGCGATGAAAAAGATTGATTTGAATACGCTCAGGAAGAAGGAGAAGGCCGCTACGTCCTCTACGAAGCAGCGAGGTGCGAAGACGGGAGGCGGTACATTGCAGGTGGCGCTTAGGGCAAGCCGCTATCTGACCTGGCAGCAAGCTGTGGACTATGCCACGGGTTGCAGGGAAGGTGGTCACACTGACTGGCGCCTTCCGACGCTTGCGGAGGCCAAGAAGATTGCCAGAGTTGCCCCAAAACTAATCCTGGCCTGGACATCGGAATCGCGCGGCTCGGAGGCGGCCTTTGTCGCCCTCAACGGTGACTACTCCAACTTTGTCCATCAGGGCACCTCCCGCTATGTCCGCGCTTTGCCGGTGCGCAGTTGCAAGCGAGTGTGCGTGAGCGCTTGCGCTAGAAAGGAGAAGATCGTGCGGGCTAGAAGAATCGTGAATGCCCAGGGCTACGCAGTTAAACAGGATGCTACTGTCTTGTAGTGGTTCCGCTGCTCTGAAGGACGGTACCACTACGCCTACGACCGACGACTGTCGGATGGCACCTGGCGTACAGAGTTCGTGGGGGAAGTGCATAGATCGCCGCGAGAGGTCCTGATCTTGCGCGGTACGAATAAGTGGATTGGCGCTTGGAGTAAAGGAGTGGTGTACGGGGCCACCTTGAAAGACGCAAAGCGCCGCCTGAAAGTGAAGGTGGCGCAAGGGGGGAAACAGTGAGCATGAGACGTCTCTCGATCAAGGAAATTCTGGCAGACTCCGTGAAGTGGCGGGAGCTGATGGTCCGCTGTATTATTTCTACGCAGGCGCGAGAAGGGATCGAGACGACTCGGGAGCAAGCGGAAGCAGCTTACGGTCGTGTGCAGAAGGAGCGCACAAAAAGAGGAGAGGGTGTTAATGGCAAACACGACGATTACAGATAAGAAGCTCAAAGCATTGGAAGAGTCTACAAGTGTGCGGTACCGCCGTCTGTCTGGGCGGGCTTCGTCGAGCGAACCGTGCTCGACCGGGTGGGTACGGGTAAGGTCTTGGAAATATACGCAAGCCTACGCGAGGCGAACGGAGACTGGAATCGAGTACAGAAAGAGTGTAGGAGATTTCCACCGGGACCTGTGTGCGCGCTGTGCCGAGTATCGAGCCGCAGCGGCAGAAGCGGACCCCGAGGAGGCAGAGGCGGCTGAGGCGATCTGCTTTTTTCTGAAAAAGTTCTCACAGTACGCCCAGGCCGAGCGAAGCCTCGCAGAAGAAATAGCCAACGCTCGGCATAGGATTGCCGAGATTGAGGAGGAGATCGCTTATCTGCGGGCAAACTTGCAAGTCGTGCGGGATCTGAGCCCCTTCTGGGATGGTGCGTACAACACACTTTGGGAGCATTCTGTAAGCTTCAAGGCAAGACAGAGCATTGCAGTTGCCAAAGCAGTCGGGGCGTTTATTCAGCAGCGTGGTAGCTAGGAGGGGAGAAGATGCGCGGCGAGACTGATCTGAGCGTTACTGGAGAAGGCGGCCTGCCACTCCTGGCATTCCGTTGCCTGGCCTGTAGCACTCGCTTTATCGGATCCCTTCCGCCCGACCCGCAGTATCCGTGCCCGACGTGCGGAGTCGTGGACCTGCCCGAGCAGCCGGCGCGCTACCTGATCCGGCAGGCGGAAGGCTACATGTGGGCGCGCCATCTCGTGAACGAGCGGCGACCGCAGAGAACGCTGTGCGGCCTGCGCTCGATTGCGCCGCTCTACGGGGAGACGGAAGGAGAGGGCTGGAAGGCGCGGGCAGGCAGTAGGTACGAAATCTGGTGTGACGGCTGCGACAGGATTCTTAGTTTGCCCTCTTGACACTTGGATGCAGTCTCATTAGACTACTAACCATGGCGCGCTGGGAAGAGCGGAACAGTCGTACCGGTCGGTACCGGAACGGGCCGAGATGCGACGGCTGCGGCCGTCCTACGGGCGATAGCTATTGCACTGATGGGGAAGTTTGTGGAGGTGGCGACGGACCAGGATTCTACCTGTGTGCTCGTCCCTCTTGCGTGCGCAAGTACGAAGGTCTGCCGCCGCAGGATCGGCTGGCAATTTTTCAGAATCAGAGGAGGCTAAATGCAAATCGGCATTGATCTCGCCGGGCACCTTCGCAAGCTGCGGAGTGCCGGCTACCATGCCACGACTTTCGTGGCGGAGCTGATCCAGAACGCCCAGCGGGCCAAGGCGTCCCGCATTTCGTTCTGGCTCGAAGGCGACTACCTGTTGGTCGAGGATGACGGGGTCGGATGCTCCGACCCGTCCGAGGTCTTCACCCTCAGCCGTTCGGGCTGGGATGCCGAGACTGCGGCAATCGAGAACCCTTTTGGCGAGGGCTTCTTCTCAATCTTGCCGGTGGCGTCCCGCATCGACGTCCAGTCGCAGGGCTGGAGCGCGACCTGGGACGTGGACCGCACGATCGAGACTGGTGTCTTGGACGTCGAAGTCCAAACCGGGAACCGGCCGAAGGGCTTCGAGGTCGAGATTCGCCTTACCGTCGGCGTCGATACCGACGCCATCCGGGAGGCAATCCGCAAGGAAGCGCTCTACGTCCCGAACGTAGAGGTCCTGCTGAACGAGGCCGTACTGCCCAAGGTGAGGCCGGAAGAAGTTGAGCAGTACCGGGTCTCGGGCGTGAACTTCTCGGGATCTATCACCTTCGTCGAGCAGTCGGATACCCACCCGGTTCTGCTCCACCGTGGTCGGATTGTCCGCACCATCGAAGCGCTGCCCCATCTGCGGGGCGTGATCGAAGTCAGCAAGGGAATCACCCTGCGGGCACCCGACCGCAAGGACGTGATCCCCAATCAGAAGTGGGAGGACACGCTCAAGCGGATCCGTAAGGAGGTCACTCAAGCGGCGAACGCTTGCGTGGCTGCACTCTCCGAGAACGATCTGGCACGGCTGGGTTACGCGCTTGCGCCCTATGTCGATCCGAAAGTGGTGGAGGAGGCGTTGGAGTGGAAGTGTCTCGAAGGTTCGGACGATGAGGCGTCGGTCGAGGACGATCGGATCGAGTACGAGGACGATCTCAAGATTGTCCGGGAGGCGGCGCAGACGGCTACGCTGCTCGCCGGAGTCGATCCCCGGCTGCTTGCGGCAGCGTTTCGCAGTACGGGAGCGGGCGAAGGGCAGGCGGACAGTGGCCAGACTGGCTCGACCGGGGCCGTGAGCGTGGGCGTGGTCCAGAACGCGCTGAACCTGCTCAGGGAGGCTTCTGCGGGGCAGGCAGTGCCGGCGGCTAGCCCCGTCGAAGGAACGCCTGGGCGGTCCGTCCAGCGGCCCGAGAAGGGCCTCCAGCCGGGGTTCTGGACGCAGGCGTGGGCAGTCGAGCAGCACAAGCGGTTGGTGGGACTGTGCCGCTACTACCACATCCCGCTCTACATCGTGAGCGATCCCGTCCGTACCCGGATCGTTCGCGAGAAGTGCCCCCATATCAATCAGTGGGAGCAAGTGGTGCAGTTCGAGGACAAGATTGACGCCCGGCCGTTGACCAAGCTCCAGCCTGCGTGGGACGAGGTCTGCCAGCCGATCTTCGGCCGGAAGATCCAGCTCGCTTCGGGGAAGATCCGGAAGGTACTCACGGCCCGTCTGGGGGAGAAGACGATCAAACGGAACGTGCCCGTGCTGGCGGCTGCGGTGAGGGAGACAGGGACTATCGTGTTTGCTCGCGCGGCGATGTGGCCCGCGAATACCCGTGGGGCTCTGAGTGCTGTAACCCTGCGGAAGTTCGTGCTCCACAACCTGAATTCGCTCGCGCACGAGTTGGCCCACCTGATCTTCGACACCGCTGATGGAACGCTCGAACACTATCAGATGGAGAGCAGGCTTTCGGCCGCGCTGGCCCGTGCTGTGGTTAGCAGGAAGGATGCGCGATGAACAAGGACAGCATTCTGGTTTCACCGAAGCATGGACTTAACCCCTCGCTCGAAACTTGCTTCATTTGTGGCGAGGACAAGGGAACCCTCATCCTTTTCGGCCGGATTCAAGGCGACGAAGAGGCACCGCGGCGGACTTGCGTCAACCGCGAGCCTTGCGAGAAGTGCAAGGAGTGGATGGCGCAGGGCGTGATTTGTATTTCGGTGGACGAGAAGCGATCGAGGAATCAGGCTAACCCGTACCGTACCGGCGGCTGGGTCGTGTTGCGGGAAGAAGCGATTCGGAGAATCGTGTCTCCGCCTGAGCTGGCGGAAGAGATTTGCAAGAAGCGTTGTACATTCTTGCCTGATGAAGTGTGGAATGCTCTCGAATTTCCGAGAGGTTAAAAGTGCAAAAGACCGTTGAGATTCTGAACCGTCTTGTGGCGGAAGGGCTGGTGCAAGATTACGCCATTGCGGGCGGGATGGCAGCCATTTACTATGCCGAAGCAGTCCTGACTTACGACCTGGACGTATACTGCAAAGTGTCTGGGAGCGGGATAAACATTCTCGGGCATATCTACCAGCGCTTGCAGGATCTCGGGTTTGCTAGTTTTGACCGAGATGGGAACATAGTCGTTGTTGGAGTTCCCGTGCAGTTCATCCCGGTTCACGACGCTATGACAGAAGAGGCTCTGAAGAACTCCGTCTCCGCGTCTTACGGCGTGCCGACCAAGGTACTCCGTATCGAGTATCTAATCGCGATCTACCTGAAAGTCTTTCGCCCCAAGGATCGGGCCAAGCTGATCCTCCTCTTGGAGGAGTCTCACGACAAGAATCTGCTTGCAGATATATTGAGTCGGCACAAGCTGGTAGAGAGGTATCAGCAGTTTCAGCGGCAGGGAAGCACGGTGCCCGCAGATAGCCCGAAAGAGCGCCTACGCGCACGCAGGAAGGCTGCGAGCTACGCAGAGAAGATTCAGCAGGTAGGGGCTCTTCAGCGCGCCATTTCGATGCTAGAGAGATACGCGGGAAGACCTTTGTGGCCCGAGAGCGATTGACACAGGATCCGGCGGAAGGTACGATGGTTTTGCCCGGCCAGTTGCTCGCTGCGCTGGTAGTTCCAGCCGGAGTCCTCGCGGACTCCGGCTTTTTTGCGCCAGGTGAGAAAATGATCGCACGCTGCTTCTGTGAACGTACCGCCGCCGAGGCGAACATGTTGGAGCGCACGGAGCGCTGGCTTCGAGCGTTCCATCCCAACGGATTTAAGTGCTCGATCCACACGGATCTCGAAGCGCGCTGGGCCGAGGACCATTGCGGTCCCTGGTACAGAGGGCAGAACCGAGAGCCGTTTCCGGCGGGATTCATCGCGTCAGACGGCCAGAGGATCGCGTGGCCGATCGTGCTATCCCCTGACGGGAGGTGGCGCGCGATCGTAGGTACGCTCTGCGGGTATTATATAGATCAGGGTCAGGTAGACAGTCTGGTGCAAGAGCAAGGCTACCAAGTGGCGACTGACGAACTCTCAGGGCGAACTGTATTAGTAGATGCGGACGGTCAGATCCCGCTGTTGCCGATCGATACCTGGCGGGGGGAATGTGTCGGTACGGGCTGTGGCCTCTGCTGCTTGTCGCCACGATTGACGACACGGCAGCCGTGCGCCGCACTGGAAAGCAACGGCTGAGATGGATCGCGAACGACTTCGCGCTAGGCTGGTAAAGGCTGCTGCTGTGCTGCGAGAAATGCGGCACGACGAGGAATTGGTGCGCACTCTGGAGAGTCTGGCTTTCAACCTGGCGAATCGTCCGGGGCGGAGCACCTTAGCGCTCGCGCTTCGCAGCCTTTCAGCGCAGGAGAGCAAGCCGCTCGATAGCACCTTTGCCCGTATCGTGCGCGCACTGGACGGCGTGGAGTTCGCGGTAATCGGAGGCCTCGGGGTACGCGCTTACGTGCAGCAGCGAACTACCGACGACATTGATGTTATCTTGCGCGGCGATGACTACTCCGAAGCTTCTCGAAGGATTCTCGACCTTGGGTTTGAGACAGACGGTTTGGTTGATCTTGGCGGAGATCAGTTCATCAAGTACGCGAGTCCGTCGGGCGTGGACCTTGATGTCATGCTTGCGCTGAAAGCGTACCAGCAAGAGGCGATCTCAAACGCAGCCAGGATGGAGTTTCCAGGTGGAGGGGTCCGGGTCGTCTCACCGGAGTATCTGATCTTGTTCAAGCTGGATGCGATGCGCGGATTTGATTCAGACGAGTCCGATGTGCGAGCATTGATCCGGGCAGGCGTGGTGGATGTGAATCGAGTCGAAGCTCTCGTAGAGGAACACCTTCCGTACCTGCTCGACGATTTCCGCTCACTGCGGGATCTGGCAGAAGCCGGATTGTAAGGAGGAGGAAGCCGTGCAAACTATCCAGGCGCGCATTCTTGACAAGGGGCAGACCGTGTTCGTGCAGCGAGATGCCTGCCCCGCTGTAGATCCCTACACCTCGTCCTCAGCGGAGTTCATCTTCTGCCGTGCCGGAGAGCATCGGTGCAAGCACCATGTCGATGCCGATGAGCATGAGTGCATGTGCGGACACGAACGCAGAGCCGATGAACTGGCGGGCAAGCCGGTTGAGATTGCAACGACTCCGACCGGCCCGAAAGAGAAGGGGACGGTCAAGAAGACCAACCCGGATGGTACGCTTACGGTGGAGCCTCAGTCCAAGCCCGGTACCACGATTACGGTGAAGCCGACTGCACGAGTGGCGCAGTTGCGAAAGCGGCTGGTCGCAACGCTGGCCGCGTCGAATCTACCCTTTGGGAAGCAGGTCGCGTACGCGGAGGCGTTGTACGAGACGCGAGGCCGGGGCGACGAGGACTTTATCAAGGTGGCGCACGAAGCCATTGCTGAGATGCGCTCGCGCGCCGGTGTATAGTAGGGAGTAAGGAGGAGCACCCAATGGCTTTCACGAAGATCAACCAGAACGTGTTGGCGAAGCGGATTTCCGAGACCGAAGGCAAGCTCAAGGAAGTAAACATCGGCCAGATCAAGGAAGTGCAGAAGGTTCTGCTACGCATCCTGGCGACCGAGTACGATCGCTCCCAAGTCCTCTTCCTGCTCGAAGAGGCTGAGCAGGCGTGTGAGTGGTGAGCTGTCATGGCTGAAACGGATGGCCAGGAAAGTCTCAACTTTACGCTTCAGATCAAGGAGCGCCTCCAGGAAGTCCAGGAGGCGCTCCAAGACTCTACGGCGGATTCAGGCGTGCTTGTAGACCTGCAACGCCTCCAGACGGCAGCTCAGGGCCTCCAGCCCACGATGCTGCCGACAGGCGTGCTCACGCAGATTATGACAGCGACTACTGCTGCACAGGCGGCCAAAGTTGCTGTGGACGCGGCTCTAGCGCTGTTCCCGTGACCGCGGCGTTTCGTACCGTCTTCAATCGCCTCTGGAGCGACCTTGTGGAGACGTACGGCTGGGTCGCGGCAGCGCCTGCGACCTTGCTGTTTCGATGCGGGTCCGAGACAGCCGCGCTCGATCTAGCAGAAGTGCCATTGCTGCGCTTTGACAAACCTCCGAGCCACGATCCAGTGCTGACGGTGACTATTCCGGAGGGGTGGCTGGAGGCTGTCGAGAAGGGGGAGCTACGGCCGGATCGAGCGACACGCTATCTGAAGCTGGAAGGGGATCCGACTCCTTTGCTACGACTTGCGAACCATGTACTCCGGCAGCCCGAGGAAAAGAGCAATGACGGGAAATGAAGCGGAGAAGTCGGAAGAGGAGCGCTGGTCTGAGCGCTCGATTCAAGAGCTAGACCGAGTTCTCGCAGCGGAGCCGGTCTACCCGCCGGGCACGACTCGCGAGAAAGCAAGAGAGTTCGGTCTGCAATTCATCGAGTCGATTCGTCGATCTAAGACGAGCTATCTGCTCTACCTTCTGACGCACGATCGAGACATTCCGATCGCTGTAAACAATCTGAAAGTGCTTTGCCTGCGCCTGTTGACAGAAGAGATCGACCGGCGCTTCCCGGTGGAGCGGCATGTGTGACGTCTTAAGCCATTTATGATATACCGCAGTTATGCGCCGTTCCTACAAGTTCCGGATTCAACCGACCAAAGCCCAGGAGATCAACCTCCAGAGGCTCTTGGATCAATGCCGCTTCCTCTACAACTGTGCCTTGGAACAGCGAATCCTAGGGTGGAAGCAGCATAAGCGGACTCTCAGCTACTACGATCAGTGCCTGGAGCTTAAGCATGTTTCCAAGCAGGTAGAAGGCTATGACACAATCTATTCAAGAGTTCTTGAGCAAGTCCTTCAGAAACTGGACAAAGCGTACAAGGCTTTCTTCAGAAGGGTCAAGCGCGGAGAGAAGCCAGGTTTTCCAAGATTCAAGAGCAGAGATCGGTACGACTCCTTTACCTACAACCGCACTGGATTCAAGTTTGATAGGCCGAGACTTCACCTATCCAAACTGGGGCATTTCCGTTGGAGTCCTTATCGAGAGCTTCCACCAGACGCTAAGGTCAAAGAGGTCACAGTCAAAAGAGAGGCTGACGGTTGGTACGCAGTCTTATCCTGTGAGCTACCGCTTCCAGAACCTCTCCCCAAGACTGGCAAAGTCATAGGCATTGATCTAGGCATGCAAGCTCTGGTTGCTACATCAGATGGAGTCCTTATCGAGAGGCAACGGGTTTATGCCAGGAATGAGAAGAAGCTCAAGCATGCTCAGAGAACGGTTTCCAGAAGAAAGAAAGGCTCTAACCGTAGAAGAAAAGCAGTCAAGGTATTGGCTAAGGCTTGGCAGAAAGTAACAAGAACCCGCAAATACATTCTTGACGGAGTGTCTAAGCAGTTGGTACAGAACTATGATCTGATTGCGGTTGAAGACCTGAACCTGAAAGGGATGAGTCAAGGGCTCAACCGTGGATTCAGACGTAGCTTCAAGGATGTCGGAATGGGGATGTTGCTTCACATGCTGTCCTACAAAGCGGAAGAAGCTGGTAGGATAGTGGTGAAAGTAGATCCCAGAGGAACCAGCCAAGAGTGCAGTGGATGTGGAATGACTGTGAAGAAGAGTTTGAGAGAAAGAAGTCACAGTTGTCCTTACTGCAACCTGGTTCTTGATAGAGATGTCAACGCTGCTAAGAATGTCTTAGACAGGGCTCTGCTGTCCCTTCGTGGAGAGGATACGCTTGTAAGGTCCTCTGTGAAGCGAGAGGATGGCTTAAGTGCTGCTCAGGTGGCGGCTTAAGCGGTCACGCATGGGTGGAGCGATGAGGCGAGAGCTAATCAACAAGGCGGCATCCGTGACGATGGCGAGCTTCTGGGCGCTGAGGCAAGAGTACGGAATGGGGCCGGAGGAAAGCGCAGCGGCCGTCCTACGTGCACACGCCGGAATCTTGCGCGCGCTGGGTGAACTGCCCGGAGCGGATCCGAAAATCTACGAAGCGCTCGCGCAGCGTTTGGAGGGCACCGGCGTTGCTGCTGACCCCCCAAAAATATGACGTGTTGTGGGTGCGCCCCGACTACCGCTCGAACGCGGAGGTCGCTCTCCTGGCGGATGTACGCTTTACAGGAGAAGCGGGCGTCGAGCAGCGTGTTGCGTTCACGGATACCTACAGCACTCAAGACGGCGTCCAGGCTTTGAGGGCTTTTCTATTTTCGCTGCACCTGTTCGTGACGGACTGGAAGCAGCTCCTCTCGGAGAGGCGGCTGGAGGAATCACTGAAAGCCTATCTGGACTTTGGTCCAGTAGTGGAGGCGGTCGCACGACTGCGCTACCCCGGCCCTCTCGGATCTCCCTATCGGTTGACGCAGCACCGATCCGTAAAAGGGCAACCGTTTCGACGGGATAAGATCGCACTTGTACCCGTTGCTGAAGCCCGAGAGCGAGAGCGCGAATGGCTGCAAGCCGCCAAGAAGTCCAAGGATTCGTAAAGAAGGCGCGTGACGCATTTGCAGCAGAGCGCCGAACGCTGTCCTACAAGATTGCATTTGGGCATTACCAGACAGAGATGATGAAGATCCGGCAATTCTGTAGCCATGCGGAGAAGATTGAGAGTCGGACCTGCTGTGGCCTGTCGGGCGCGATTTGTGTAGACTGCCACGCGAGGCTAGATCCCTGATGATTGAGAGCGCAGAGCTACAAAAGATGCTGGAGCTTCCGCCTCCGCCCGAAGGCATTGTCCTTCCGGAGCGGACTGGCCTTCCTTGGGCGCCGAGGCTGGAGTCCGCTTTCTGGGATCCCTCTACCGGAACTCCCTGGTGCTGGCTGCACGTTCTGCGCCTTTGTACGGGGGCGCCGGATGTGAGAGTGCGCGCAACTCTAGTCGGATACTTTCTGGCGCCCGAAGAAATCTTGACGGAGCTGGAGAAGGACGGCCCGGCAGAGAACTGGAGCCTGGTCGGCTGCTGGTTTCTTGGCGTGATGCTGAACGCACTGCGCGCGCACTTGAATCGGTTCGAGGGCAGGGCGGAAGCCGAGACGAAGCGAGCCTACACGTTTCGACATGAAGACGTACCGATTGGAATGATCGAGGTTACAGGGCATGAAGCAGACCTCCCCGTGATACCCACGCAGACTTTGCAGGACGCCTACGTCTCGCACGCAGTCCGTGTCACGGGAAGTCTGGAAACCTTGGTCGAAACGTACATGCGTTTGAATCAGAGATTACTTCCGAGCTTTAAAGATCAAACATTTGAAGTGCGGGTGCAGGTATAATGGCCTCCGAAACCTGGTCGGGTGGGAGACTGCGCGGAAGAGCGCTGGGTCTTCCCATTGGCGCTCCCGTGCGGATCGTAGCGATTCTCGACGATCTAGGCACGCAGGTCTTTGATCTGACGCATGCAACATTCCAGGGCCAGTTTCCGGGAACGAACTACTTTCGGATTCGTATTGATAAGCGGGATCCAAGATTTCTACGGCAGAACGTCGCAGACAATCCTGACCGTGTGCTGGAACTGGCAGTGCCAGGGGATCGAGTCGAACGCAGGAAAGCGTGGTTTCGTGTGAGCGAGAACCCATAAAGGACGGGGCGGAAATGCAAATCGAAATCGCAAAGACGGCGGAACTGAAACTCTTTTCTCTGCGGGGTACGCTGCGGGATCAGTTCTTGCGACCTGTTGATCGAGCGGAGATGACGTTCGTTCACGACATGTTTGGCCCGATCGGAACCGTGATGACGGACGAGAAGGGCGAGTACCAGCGAGACGGATACTTTGCTGTTACGGAAGAGGGGCGCAAGGTCGTTCCCTGCTTTACGCCGGTGGGTAACTACCAGATTCACATTCTGAAGAAAGGCTGGTACGCGGCAACTACCGAAGTCCGGTTCGATGTAGGAGAGGAGACGGACTTGTGTGTTGCCATGCCCATTGGACGGCTGACAGGTCGCCTGCAAGACGGAGAGATGGAAACCGTTTTGAATGGTGTGGGTACGATGGTACAGATCTACCGTTGTGGCGAAGTGATTACGTCGGCGCTGCCCGTGGCTCAAGACGGGAAAGCGTTCGACGGGATCTTCCCTTTCGGTGATTACGAATTCCAAGTAGTTCGTGCAGACGGTCGGATATTTCGATCCGAAGTCATTGCACATGACGGATCTGTCTCCTACACGGAAGAGTCGGTCTTCAAACTGTTTCCGGCGGTGTCTTGAAGCCGATGCGGGTGCCGGGGACGCCGCTGCGTCCTCCCCATCACCAAAGCCCAGTTGTAATGGGCGCCGAGTGGGCCTACGAGACATCCTCGCGGTGTAGCCGTTGCCTGCGAGGTCCGCAGCCCACGCTGGCTCCTTTTGGCACGGCGACGGCAGGGCGCTTCTGCCGTATGTGCTACGAGACCTTCCTCGGAGTATTCGACACGATGGCGGTGCGCCTGGGGCTGTCCATGACAGGTAACCCGGCACAAGCTCCGCCGCCTGTCGTTGAAGTGTGGCTGCACCGTCAGAAGACGGCAGAGATCGTGGGCACCGCTCGATTTGCGGCGCGGGTGAGCCCCACCG